>TARA_B100000686_G_scaffold347345_1_pt1 | contig 17755 bp, 17 predicted proteins | sample TARA_B100000686 | Tara Oceans TARA_B100000686 (sample SAMEA2622733) | marine metagenome | biome: marine biome (ENVO:00000447); feature: marine epipelagic mixed layer (ENVO:xxxxxxxxx); material: "saline water (ENVO:00002010), including plankton (ENVO:xxxxxxxx)" | depth 150 m
GTGCAAATCCCGGCCCGTGCTCCAATCAATCATCCTTCCATTCCATGTCGTAGTGGAGACCAATCCCATCTATCTCGAAAACTTCCGAAACGATGCTGAACCCGCACCGTTCGTACATCGTTATGGCCTTGATTCTAGCATTGCACCAGATTCCGGTCCCCCTTTCCTTTGCATGACTTTGTAGTCCCCTTACAATCCTGGTACCTATTCCCCGATTACGAAACTCAGGTGCCACTGCCATCCCTCTTATCCTGTATTCACATCCGTCCCTGCTGTCTACCTGCAATGTCGAGCAGCCTACTAGCACGCCATTATCGTAGGCGCATAGGAACTTGGTACGCGGGTCATCGTCTATGCCCGGGTAATGCTCGGTACCACGGGGAAGCCCCTCTCTGAGGACATCATATCTCAAATCCAAATGAGGGCCATCGACAGAATCCTCCCAGATCAAGCCCTGCTTCATGTATCCCCGAAACAGGTCCCGGAGAAGAACTATTCTTCTTAGTCGATTTGAAGCCCCTTGGCCCCTTGGCCTAACCATGGCGGATGGCAGCCCTCCTGACTGGAGAACACCAGGACTGTTCGGCATGCTGTTGCTCTCCAATACCGTCCTGTTCAAATTTTCAATAGGAGGCCCATGGGATTCCCCATCCTTCACATTGGGCGTTGTAGGGATTGCCGGAATGACACTCCTGTATGTTTCTTGGTACCGTCTCACGTTCCAGAAAAAGGGACTGGTCCCTTGGACTGACATGTGGGAAGACCCTCAGGGGTCCGCGAGAAAGGAACTGCTGGCAGGCGCCCTCGTCATGGCTTTCGCTTGGCTGTCTGGAAATCACTTGCATGACTACCTCCCGAGACCCACTGGATTGGTCCTTTCTCTGGTGGGCATGCTGATGATAGTCCAGGCTGTTTACGTTATTCTGAGCTTCGGCCCTCTCGCGGAATAATGGCGAACCTCGACTATCCTCTCTGACGCAACTTTGTCAGATGGTGGCCATTACACACTTTACACCAATAGCTTCTGAGTCCACGCCCTTTTTCCGCCATCGCTCTAAGGGCCGAATTTGCCTCTACACGACTCTTGTATGTCTTTTTATTGCCAGAACATCCTCCTCTCTTCTTCGCCTCTTTAGCTCTGGACTTTTTTGATCTGCCAAGCCTCTTTCTTTTTTCCAGCCTAGCACCACATTGTACGCATTTACTTCCGTAGCCAATGTTCTCAGCGTCGCAAACACCACATTTCCTACTGGGAATCTTTGCACGAGAGGGAATTCCCATTTTTTCACCTATTGGACCACATCTCTAGCCAAATCTCGATATTCTTCTCTATGTCACTGACGGAGACCGCTCTTTCGACTCTGCTGCCACCCTCCATAGCCTGTATTCTGCATCCGCATGCGTTCGCGTGCCCGCCACCGTCCGGATCGAGCCGAGTCGCCATTTCGGTCAGGTCGAATATTCCACCATCCCGATGGAGGAACGAATTCGTGTAGAAAGAGGCAGAGACCGGGTATCGCCCCTCCTCGCCGAAAGAGGCTCCCACGTTCCCGTGTATGACCATACACGCATCGCAGTCATCTCCGACGTGAGCCGTAATGTGATACCCGTTCGAACGCATCCCCAGGTCCTCAAGTCTTGAAATGGCAAGCCTGTCCACGACCGTCGTCCTCTCCGATATGTTCCTGGTCAACTCCTCCCTCTCTGCCTTCCTCTCAGCGAGCTTCTGTGCAACTGTGGGGACAGCCAGTATTTCCTCCACGGAGTCCCCCCTGGTCAGGCCCTCCATGACCTCCATCGCGGTGCCTTCTCCCACGTCGATAACTCTGCCCAGCCACACTGACGGCTCGTCCGACATGTACTCGCCTCTCGTGATTCCTCCCCCGTCCAGCTTGTCCACCCATTCCATGAAGTCGGACAAGTCACTTAGGTCGACCCTGTCGCGCACCAAGTCGTAGGCAATTCTAGCAGCTGAAGGGGTGGGCCTCCATACAACGACGGTATTTCCCTCTGGATCTTCAGACGGCTGGTTGGACTGATGGTGGTCTATGCTCAATCCGCAATTAGGGTGCCTAGGGAGGTCACAAACGGCCGTGAACGAGTCAATATGATCGTCCAGCAGGCCCGCTCGGAGCTCTCCCGGATGTCCGAAGACCACCTCCGCATCAACCCACCACCTCTTCAGAATCGCAGCTGTGGTGACGCCATCCAAATCGCTGTCTGTTACGATTCTGCGAATTTCCAAGGACAACGGGTCGACTTCCACGATACAACTCACCGAGTCCTCCCCAATGGGGGTTTCGCAAGCAATCCACTAGGAACGTTTTCATCTGACTCCCTTTCTGTGTGTCCATGGGAGGTCCTGTTGACAGGCCGAGAATGGAAACCTCCTGCGGCTTCATCTTGGTGAATTTTGACAGCATATTACTGCTGCAGTACCCCCAGGGGCACTGGAGCTTCCCCAAGGGGCACGTGGAGGAGGGAGACAGAGACCACCACGAAACGGCCTCAAGGGAACTAAAGGAGGAGACAGGAATAGAGTCCTTTGTCATCGACGACTCCTGGAGCTCGAGGACCGAGTACACATTCAAGAGGAAGGGCACCCTCATCCCAAAGCAGGTCTATTGGTACATTGCCCACACTGAGGAAATCGAAGTCGGCCTGTCCGAGGAACACACCAATTATCTTTGGTTGGATTTCGATAGTGCCGACTCAATGATCACTTTCCAACAGGAGAAGGAACTTCTACGCTCAGCGAGAAGGCACATTCAGCATACAGGCAAGGCAGCATGATTCCACAAGCCAGTCAAAACAGCCAATCTATTGCGGCAGCAGTAAGCGCCAATACGATTAGAACCCCGAATAAATCGTGCAATACCTTGAAGCTCATCATTAACTTTCTTTTCGAAGTTAGGTCCGACCAACTCGTTACAGAATCCTCACCGATGAAATGTGCAGCTATGTACTTGTCAAACCAAGACACTGGATCACTACTCGCGCTTTCCCAGGGGCGTCCATAGGACCTCTTCCTCATCAGACATTCTTGAGACCCACCTCCCCAATACGAACATCCAGTCCGACAGCCTGTTCAGGTAGCAAATGACCACACCTCTCACGGAGTCCCCGCCACCCGTCTCACGCAGTGAGCAAGCGTGCCTCTCAGCCCTCCTAGCAACCGTTCTAGCTACATGGAGGTTAGCTACTGCCGGGGAGCCAGTTGGCATGATGAAAGACTCCAGCGGCTCTAGATCCTCAAGCCATGAATCCATCTCCTCCACTAGCCTGTCGCACTCCTTGACTCCCACTAGGGCCATTTGTGGCGGAAGCTTACCCGGGCTGCAAGAACACTCTCCCCCGACATCGAAAAGCTCCTGTTGCACCCTCCCAAGAACCTGATCTACCGCCCTCTTGGATCCCTCTGGAAGGCCATCGCTCCTATTCAGCTCCATTCTGACCACACCTATTTGGGAGTTAACTTCGTCAATCGTCCCATAGAGCCCGACTCGAGGATGCTCCTTGCCTACTCTCGCCCCATCCAGAAGACCAGTTTCTCCCCCGTCTCCTGCGCCGGTGTGTACCTTCGTGATACGAACCATCGAACCCTGCGGCCGGGTTTGGTGATATCAAAGTCCCCGACGTCACAATTGTTCCAGAGACTCCCGTATAGCCACCTTCCAGGACTCGTCAACCGACTCCCAGCCCCCTAGTTTCTCCAATTCAGCCCCATGAAACGACTCCTTGTCAGCGTTCCCCTTGTACTCGTGGATCATCGAAAGCGCTGCATGACTCATCGCAGTCAGCCAACGGTCCTCAGTGTCCCATGACTTCTCGAAGTGGGAGATGGCGCCATTCGGGCCATCGATTAGCCCTCTCCTGACTTGCCTCAGTCCTGATTTCGACCAGGACAGCCCCTTGACCCCTATGACAAGTCCACGGAAAGCCAAGTATATCTCAAGCATCACGATTAGGGAGGCTAGCACGAACGACCCTATTTGTTCCCACTGCCCTGAATCAGCCCATCTTTCTGAGAGCAGACTAATTGTTCCCACACACATTAGGATACCACCAAAAGGAGCCAGAAGGACGTCCTTGTGAGTGACGGTCATGTGCCTAACGCCAACGATCACGGCGGTCCCTCCGACCAGAGCAGCGGTGATAGCTGGAACAGATTCAGAGGTGGGTCTTGGCGCCGTGCTTGATATCCAAAACACCACAGATATCAGAATCAACAGATAAGCAAACCTCCCGCTAACTTCCGGGAACGGCTGATGTCTGCTATAGGAGAGAACCCCTATCCCAACAACCAGGAATAAACCGATCCAGAACATCATCACAATCACTCGCTCTCGAAACCGCCTTTCCACCCTGGCTCCCAGAAATCTTCATCGTCAAGCCACGCTATCCACTCTTTCTCATCGGCTCTGAGTAGTCTGAAAGCCCTCCTGTCCAGGCCCTGTAGGAGGGCATCGTCAACCTCTCCTTTTCTGTGGGAGTCAGTCCACTCAACCTGCATCTCCCTGACCCTACTCTGTCCCATGGTGGGATTATTGTAGTTCTTCTCGCAAATTTCTCTGAGATCCTGTATCCAAGCCCTAGCTCCTCTCATATGAGGGTCATTTCCGGCGGGTTCACGCCTCTTTCCAAACGGCCACCATCCCATCTCAGTCATCCCTTCGACGAGGACGAGTTTCTTGATGCTTTGCGAACCTATCAAGGAGTGCACCCCTTCACCACTCCATGGCTCGTGTAGTCGTCCATCTTCATGGCAGGCCTAAGGACGATGGAGCTAGGTTGATGATTGACACATACGCCAAGAGAGTATTGCCCAGGGGAATCAGGCTGGAGTTTCACTCAGGGAGGCTATCTCCGGAGCAATACGAAGAAAGAATCAGTTCGATTGCAGGAGATGTAATCATCCTTGATGAAGGCGGCAAACAAACATCAAGCGTCGAGTTCGCTAGAACAATCCAAGCGTCCTCGATTTCAGAAAGGACGCTCAACCTAGTCATCGGGCCTGCCGACGGCTTTACTCCGATGACAAAGGAGAAGCACCCCTCAATATCACTCTCGGCGATGACGTTCCCCCACGAATTGGCCGCAGCGATACTATTGGAACAGGTATACAGGGCCTGTGAAATCAATCGGGGGACCTCCTACCATCGCGAATGATACTCAAACACCACGCTGATACTTTCTGCCAATTATCGGGCGCTGTTTCATAAGTAGAACCAGCGTATCGAAGACATCTAGGTGGTCCTATGACAGTTGGAGCTGGTAATATAGAGAAGAATGAGAATCCGAGGAAGGCACTTTCTGCGATAATGATGGTAGCGATAATGCTCTTCAGTACGCAGATGTACTCCTTCCAGGATTTTGAGAAATACGATGAAGAGGAATCAGTTTGGGGAGATGTAGCTAAGAGGACTGCATTTCAGCAATTTGATCAAGCAGACGGACCAATGGCAGGGGGTTCACAAGGCCAGCCAGCGGCTGAGAACCCCTTCCGTCATGAGCAGTTCATCAACCCATCCTATCACGACCCAATGTCAGTGTATGGAAAGATCTCTGATCCCTCGGCATTGAACCTAGATCCCAGCTACGGCTTCTTCCTAGAGGAGACGAATGCCGAGGACCACGACAACGACGGCATCGATGATTTGAACGACTTAGACGACGACAACGACGGCATCAATGACCTAATCGAAATGTTCGATGGGTGCATAGGGACCCACCAGTTCGACCACGACAACGACGGCGTCCTCGACGAGTTCGACTGGGACGACGACAACGACGGCATCCTCGAGGGGCCAATTGACTACTCCCAAGGAGCAGACCCACGCAACGTCTCGATGGACCGTTACGTAGTCCCCTCAACAGTCCACCCATGGACTGGTACACCTGTGGGTGTAGGCTATCGAGTGGATCAGAACCCAATGGATCACGACAACGACGGAGTGACTGACGACGACACCGATGGCTCGGGTCCAGACTCCTACGACGAGGATGACGACAACGACGGAAGGATAGACCAATTCGTGTGGCCCTGTGACTTCGACCAAGACGGAACCCAGGACTACTTCGATGACGATGACGACAACGACGGTGTCGTGGATCTCTGGGATGAGAACCCATGGAACAGCCTACTGACAGGAAACATCTCCACCTCGGCGTCTCTCTGGGATAGCGCTAGAGTGGTCGCTAACACGTCCTACATGGACTACGTAGGAGGGGTAGACTTCGTCGAGAGGGAGAAGGCATGGCACCCGAAAAACGGAACCCAAGCATTCACCGAGATTTTTGATGGGGACCTCGATGGGGACGGGATTCCAAATTTCCTCGATCCCGACAACGACAACGACGGGACCCCTGACTCGGCAGACACCGACGACGACAACGACGGCCTAGCCGACATGTACGACGTCGACGACGACAACGACGGAATTCCGGACACGTGCCTCCAAACCGACACCAACGGAGATGGCCAAGGCGACTACCCTAACAATCACAACATCACCACTCCCGGAAGGGAATGCGAGATTGACTATGACCGTGATCTCGACGACGACAGATACCGTCCTATAGATCAGGACTACGATCTGGTTTGGGATTGGATTGACACAGATATGGGTGGATCAGAGTTCCCCGACAACCCAGTTGGCTCCCCAATAGCAATTCCTGGGAACATACCCTTCGACCTCGATGACGACGGAGTGACTAACGAGGAGGACCCGTTCATGAACGCTAGCGAGGACCTAGTGGCAACATGGAACTGCCCCAGCCTATCGAACCCCAACCCCGTGAACTCGGACCCCCGATGTTTCACTGAAAGGAAGTCGTACACCGGAAACAACGACTGGGACGGTGACGGAATAAACAACTGGGAGGACGTCGATGACGACAACGATGGAATTCTAGATTGGCTCGACATAGACCCGAACTGCGATCTTGACGACGATAACGACCTCCACTTGCTAAACGGCTCCAAGTTCCGGGATGACGGCCCTAACGACATAGATACCGACGTCGACGGAGACGGCCTCGCGAACGACGAGGATTGGGACGACGATAACGACGGTCTTTCCGACTACTACGACCCAGATGACGGAAACTGCGGATTTGTTGACAATGACAACACCGACCCCTTCACCGGCCAATCATACTCCCACAGCGATGGCGATGCAATAGACGGCTCAGATGACGGCCAGATTTACGCTGCAGACATTGGTCACCCATTCTATTGGAACCTATCTTGGATGTTCAATCCGTTTTCCGTCGAGAACAAGTTCGTCCTCAACTACAACGGTTACGATGACACGGCAGTCCCACTAACCAATGGCAAGGTCCCACAGATGTACTGGTACGTGCTGATGAAGTGGAGCCCATGGAATGGTGACAACTTCTTCGACATTGACATTGATGGCGACTCTCTCATCAATGGAATAGACACTGACCAAGACGCCGACGGCCTACCAGACTGGTGGGATCAAGACGAAGGCAATGATGGCGTCTTAGATGTCAATGACCCCAAGATGGGTGGATCCCACGACGACAATACTTGTGGTGCCACACTAATTTGGGCGGTTCTTCAGGGAGTAGCGGAGGACCATGCGTGTGGTTTGGCTTACTCATGGCTCTTTGGATATCCAATATTGGATGCGACCCAGACCGGCCAACTGATTTACACTACTCCATATAGCACCAGACCCGACCCTGACCAGGACGACGGGGCATACACCGGAAACAACTCCAACGGACAGTGGACATGCAACAAGAACTGCTTCTGGTTCACATTCGACCCCGGGAGCAACCCCAGTCCGACGGCAGCCGTTTCCTACAACCAGATCAAGAACAACAGAGACCTGTTTATCGCATACATCGGCCTGAACAACGGCTTATTCCAGTGGACTGCTGACAGCAATGCCAACTTCTTCCCGGACGAAGTTGCGGATTTATTGAACAACGACGTCGATCCCGATGACGACTGCGGTGCCCCCGTTACAGGTAACATGGACCCGCAGTGCATGTTCAATGACACTGCGGATTTGGATGATGACTTCGACGGGGTGTATGACCATTGGGACATCGACGATGATAATGATGGGATATGGGACTACTTCGAAGTCGATAGCAACGACGATCTCGATGACGACGCTGGGACCGAACCGCCGGGCTCGTTCTTCACAGGGTCAAACTGCGATGACAACGACGACGATGGTACCGATACTGATCCGGACGAAGACGGCTGGTATCAGGCAGTCTGGGACAAGGGAGTGTTAGGTCAAGGATTGATGTCGCCCAAGTACTACGATGTTGACAACGACAACGATGGAGTTCCGGATGGCGAGGACCCGGATGACGACAATAACGGGATTCTGGACTCAGCCCAGGAGCTACTCTGCTTCGTCGGAGAGGAGCAGAGCCCATGGGACCACGACAACGACGGCGTTCCCGACGGCAAGTCAGAGGATGATTGGGATGCCGATGGGCTAGTCAACGTAATCGAGATGGCAGGCGCCACTCCCTTCATTTCTCCATGGGACCACGACAACGACGGTCTCAGGGACGATATCGATGAGGACGACGACGCCGATGGAATGCTGGACGAGGACGAAGTAATGCTTTGGCCTACCAGATTCGATTCCGAGTCGACCAACCCATGGGACCACGACGACTTCGGGAATGGTTCCGGAATAGCAAACCCATCTGACCCCAGCACTGGTCCGGATGCAATAGACAACGACGACGACGCGGACAACAGGACCGACGTTGATTGGGACCACCTCGAGGAGGACTGGAACCTATCTTCTGACTGGGACCACGACAACGACGGAATACTGGATGAGGATGACAAGATACCAACGAGAATAACGCTAACCGCGGACTCAGTACTGTGGCTAGATGCACTCTACCCTGCGAAGTTCAATGGAACAGTCAATTGGCTGGATCCGGTTCAAGGCGTTTTCACGCCTGCCCCTGACTTACCTGTCCAAGTACACATTGACTGGGCCGCTAATGGGACCAAGGCACTGGAGACAATCAACGTCCTTACCGATGAGAATGGAAACTTCGAGGTTGGACAGTACCTGTTCCCTGAGGACCTGGCCGTAGGTCCCAACACGACTTACGACATCTACGCTGAAGTAACTGAGATGTTCATTCACGACGGCGCAACAACGGAGCCAGTACCTGTGGAGATAAGGGCCAACACGACCATAGATTACGTGGCTTGGACCTACTTCAGAAGTGACGAGCAGCCTCTGTTTGTGGATTACAAGGTACATTACGCCGCCGATTGGGAAAGAGGCATTTTCGACAACAAACTACCACATGCTCCGGTTTCTTTCACCGTTTCAGGAGGGCCATTCGGAAACACCACACATCCAACCGTTTTCGACGGCTATGGATACGGTTACAGGGCGGACTCAGGGGGTTGGGTATCTCTGACATTCGTTCAAACGGCTGGAAGCCAGGGAATCTGGAAGCAAGTCCAGTGGAACTCAACCATGGACAACGGCCCAGGCTCCGTACCCGGTGGCTATGAGGAGATTGTTTGGAACGAGTTCTCAAAGTCACACAATGTGGTTGGAAGGTACAATTACACTTCGACAAGCTTGCCGATTGGCGATTATGCGTTCATTGCCTTCTCGAGGCCCGATCTCGGCTCTGAGCTTCCATGGCCATACCTGGAGGGCAGCGACACAGAGACCTTCTACATCCGTTCGATGCATAGGATGTATGTGGAAGCAGACATCATCACACCCTCGACAAGGCCAGTTTACTTCTGGGACTCAACTCAGTTTACAGGCTCGTCATTCGGAGCATGGAGGGCGCTATTCCACGCTCCTTCCCTATCCAATGCTAACCTGGACTACTCTGAAGTGAGCCTAGGCAAACAATACTCGATGCTTTGGGATGGGGACCCACAGACACTGACAGGCGAGGCGGCAAACCTCAGGCCATTCCTATCCTCCAATGGCACCCATTGGTTCATTGCAATGCAGAATGGCGGCGACTTCAATGTCCCACCATGTGGCCCGGTTGACCCACTGGACCCCCAGAGTGAGGTTCGCTGTGAGATAGTTCCAGAGATGTTCACCGGGGAGACTCTGAGGGTAGTCGGTTCCGTATGGAATCGCACTATGACCCCATGGCCCTATGACCCCATGGCACTACAAGTCGACGTAGACGGCAACGGAGTATTCGCCGGCTCGACGGAGACAGGGTATGCAAGAGTCCCAGACATGGTAAACGGAGTGGCGCAGTTCGATTACAATTGGACATGGTACTCCCAGTACTCAGCTGGAGTTTACGGAATTAGGGCTGACTTCACTAACTCGAACTTCTACTTCACTGGAAACCAGACCACGGTCCTCGCACCTACAGGGGCTTATGTGAACGTCTCTGTCATAGGCACGACAGACTTCCAGTACAACACAATACCCCGTCTGTACAGAGGGCAGAATGTCACCATAGAGGCGAGGCTGATAGACAACGCCTACCAGCCTGTAAGGGACGCCCCGATAAACTACACATGGTCCGCCGACAACTCCGCTGGAGTCGCAATCACAGACAACAACGGAGTTTTCAAGGTCAACCTGACCATCGACGAGTTCCACGATCTAGGGAACTTCTCCCTTGGTTATACATACCCCGGCGATCCGTTCAGGCAGGGAAGCACATCAGACACATATCTCTGGGTGGTGTCAAGGACATATGTCAGCCTCCAAAGCACGACCCCCAACATTAGGCAGGCAGGAGATATTTGGGAATTCTCGGGCCAGGTTACTGATGACAATAGAACCGCATTCGAGAAGGACCTAGGACAAGCACTCGACGGCTGTGACGAGAACGGTGGCGAGGTCCTCCTGATAATGGAAGGGACCGACTTCGAGGACAGGACTCATCGTCAGATTATTGACACACTGTGCCCGAATGCAGGTACCATCCATCATGAGATGCTACTCGACCCGCAGCTCTTGCGAGACGATCCCGACTCATTCTTACCGGACGGGTTCGGTCCAGTGAACGTCATATTGAGATTCGCTGAGAACCTACCTCACGAGGGCTGTGAGCCACTCGATCAAGAAATGCTAGCCACCTCTGGGGCATGGGATCCGTGCACTCAAATTGTAAACAGTGATCACTATCGCAAGGTGATGCAGTTCCAGGTGGATGGATTCAGTCTTATTGGAAGAACTGACTTGTCAGTGGACGACCAGATTGTATACACCTCAGAGATTGACCCGACTACGGGTCAGCCAATAGAGAAGCCAATGATTGTCACTGGACAGCTACAGGACGAACTCGGGGCCAACCTATCCAACAGGGCAATCAGGGTGACATACGAGATGATAGACGCCGGGCTCGGCGTTGTTTCATGCCTCCCAGGCACAACTGACGCCAACGGACTGTTCGACATTATTTGCCCCCTGACCGGAGTTCAGGCAGGACAGGCCAGAGTGAACATCCAGTTCAACTCCTACGAGAACAACGACAGGTTCAGGTACAGCAACGCCACGTCAACCAGAGTATTCCCGGTTTTCTCCAACTCCACCACCCAGATACTCGAAGTTGGCCCATTCAGGTCAGACGTCGACACTTTCACGTTCCAGAACGGGTCAGTATTCCCCGTTCTTTACTTGAAAGAGTCATTCCACGTCGAGGCATTGCTAACTCAGGTCAATGGGAATCCGATAGGTGGAAAGTGCCTCAACATCTACATCAACCCAGAGACAAACACTAGGCCAATCGCCACCATGACCACTGAAGACGGAACTGGTTGGGTGAAGTGGTTCTCCGGGGATCCCGATGACAACCCGAGCCGTCGAGGGGTCGAACCAGACGGAGAGTCCTTGGAAGGATTCAGGACGCTGAGGGTAGCGTATGAACCAGAACGAGAGCTGCCCGGGGGATGCCGAGCCGAGACCACACCAGTCGTAAACAGCTCATTCATGGACATCGAGGTCCTAGTGAGAAGCAGAGTCGACATCCTTCTCAAGAACCACTGGGCGGATCCAGTTGGATACAGTGTAGGTGACAATATCACAGGCTCCGTAGCCATACTCAGGGATAGATTAGACGTCGCCGTTCTAGGGGAGACTGTAATTTTCAGAATCCAATACTGGAATGGCTCAGGTTATGTGAACACCCAGCCGATTTACGATGTCACAAACGAGCAAGGGGTTGCCGACTTCCAGTTCATGTATACTGGGAACGATATCCCCGGGCAGGTCGAATGCGAACAGGGAGGACCCTGTGCTGTGAACGGACAATGGAGAGTAACGGTAGAATTCCAGGGATCCTCTTTCTTCCAGGAAGAGACTTTGGAAAATACCCCGTTGATCAGAATGGACACTACGGTGGCTGAAGGTGAGACCAGCTTCTTCACAGCCCAAGTAACAGTGGTTCTTCTGATAGCATTGTCATTCGCCTTACTTATCGGCGCGATAATGTACAGAAACTACGCTGAGAGAAGGAGAATAGAGATCATCCGCGGAATACTGACTGACTCCCTGATGTCCCTAAAGGCATCTAACGACTACATTCAGACAATCTTCAACTGCTACAAGGACCTAGTGAGGTACTTCCGCTCCAGAGGGGCCATGAAGAAGGTGTACGAGACCACAAGGGAGTTCGAGGACGCCCTGAACTCAATGCTGGGAGGAATAGCTCCACCAGAGGATCTCGACGAGTTCTTCGCGATCTTCGAGGAAGCCAGGTATTCGGACCACGAAATCGGGTCCGACCAGAGGGACCGAGCAATAGCAACTCTTCAGTCAATCATCAGCCACATGACATCATCCCTCGGTGATAGCATGCTCATGAGGACGTCATCAAACGAGTCAGAAATGTACAGCTCGGTCACCAAGGCCGGCGAGTTCATCGACTCAGAGGGCCAAGTAAGGCTTGCTGGAGTTGACGAGGATAACCCCGACGATAACTTCAGAATCTGATTAGTTGTTGCGAATTTACCGAACCAGTGCCCTTTGGCCGGCCGCGCACGCCCCTACGGGGCGCCCGCAGCATTCATAACACGGCCTCAGGTGGCGCGGCTACCCGAGTAACGTCGAGGGAGTCATATGAGTAAGCAGAACAGAAAGACCAACCAGTCCCTTGTCGCCTTGATTGGCGACCTGAAGGAGCAGAGCAGGTCCACCGGTTCGGCACTGTGGCGAGACGTAGCGCTTAGGCTGGAAGCCAGCCGAAGCAACTGGGCTGAACCAAACCTAAGCCGACTGTCGAGGCACGCCGCCGACGAGACAATGATTCTCGTCCCTGGAAAGCTACTCGGCAGCGGAGATGTAGAGGGTAAGCCTAGCGTCGCCGCCTACAGTGTAAGTGCCGGAGCTAGGACCAAGATTGAGGGCGCAGGAGGACGCGTCTTGACCATCAGGGAATTGATGAAGGAGAACCCTGAGGGCAAGGAGGTGAGGATCCTTGGATAATTCGAGCACTTTGGTATACGACGCCAGCGATAAGGTGCTTGGCCGATTGGCCAGCCACGTAGCCTCTGAGATGCTGACGGCAAGAAAGAATGGAGGCCAGCAGCGCGTAATCATCCTAAATGCAGAGAATGCGATAGTTTCGGGGCCAAGGAAGAGAGTCCTAGGGGACTACAGGGCCAAGTACAAGCTGAACCACGCGAGGAAGGGCCCATTCTTCCCAAGGATGCCAGATCAGATTCTGAAAAGAACGGTTAGAGGGATGCTGCCCTACCAAAAGAACAGCAGCGGCCGCAACTCTCTCAGAGATTTGAGAGTCATGATAGGAACCCCCTCGAACCTCAGTGGAGAAGAGCTACCGGACGGACACTCGTGGGGAGACACAGCAGGAATCGACCGGCCTCTTCCGCTCAAGTTCGTCCGATTGGGAGAGATCAGCTCTGCCCTAGGAGTAGACTCAACAAGATGGGAGGCTGAGTGATATGGCAAGGAAGAAGGCAAAGAAGGTGGCAGTGAACACCAGTGGCAAGAGGAAGACCGCAGTTGCCAGAGCCACAGTAAGAAAGGGCCAAGGTAGAGTCAGGGTCAATGGCGAACCGATTCACATTATGGGGCCGAGCCTAGCGCAAAGAAAGGCCCTGGAGCCTGTACAGATCGCCGAGGCGATGAACCGACTAGGAGACGTAGATGTAATCGTGAACGTCGATGGCGGCGGTCAGATGGGACAAGTCGATGCAATCCGAACCGCAATCGCCAGAGGGCTTGTGAAATGGAACGGTGGAGCCGAAGGTGACGACGAGGAACTACGCGATGAGTATCTCAGATTCGACAGAAGTTTGCTGGTAAACGACCCCAGAAGGAAGGAACCCAAGCATCAAATGGGTCGCGGTGCCCGGAAGAAGTGGCAGAAGTCGTACAGGTGAGGTGAAGAAGATGATTATTCCAGTAAGGTGTTGGAGCTGCGGCAAGGTTATCGCACACGCATACGAGGGCTACAAGAACGCCGTTGCAGAAGGGGAAGACCCAAGCAAGGCAATGGACGACGCAGGACTCGAGAGGTACTGCTGCAGGAGGATGTTCTTGGGCCATGTCGAGCTCATTGACGAAGTCGCCCCATTCAGCATACCCAGAGAGCAGTGATGTATCGACAGGGCTTTGATGTGCGACTCGTGCGCACAGTTCCCTAATGGGGCCTGTAGGTTAGCTTGGCCTATACTTCGCGGCTGGGGGTCGCGCGACCCAGGTTCAAATCCTGGCAGGCCCACCACTCCTCCATCCAGAGGAAAAAATACCGATTTTGCCCCTCTTGTCCCGACTATAACCGCAGGTTCAAGGGGGCACCCCCTCCTCGAAATTCATGGTGGGAGCGCCCTCAGATGGCCCCGGGAACAAGGCGCGTATAGAAGAGCTAGCGAAGCTCATAGCGCACCACTCAAATCTCTACTACAACGAAGCGTCCCCGGAGATTAGCGATGCAGAATTCGACGAAATCTGGGATCAGCTGAAATCTCTGGATCCTGATCACCCACAGTTGTCGAGAGTGGGGTCCGACCCCCCTCCTGGATCAGTAAAGGTGGACCATGAGTTCCCTATGCGAAGCCTCGACAAGGCCAACAAAGAGGAAGAGGTCAGGCACTTCGTTTCCCAGACAACGGCAAATGGCCGCAGGTTCGTCTGCCAACCCAAACTCGATGGCTCCGCCCTCTCTCTCGAATATCGTAGAGGGAGGCTGGTAAGGGCCGCCACCAGGGGCAATGGGACTAGGGGGGAGGACGTCACAGCAAATGCCCGGAGAATCCCAAACGTCCCAGAGTCAGTTGAATGGGGCGGCGACTGCCATGTCCGAGGCGAGGTTGTCATGCCTCTGGATATTTTCAATACGAAATACTCAGACATAGCCCCCAATCCCCGAAACTTAGCTGCTGGCTCTCTGAGGCAGAAGCATATCGACGCAGGAAAGGGAAGGGCCGAAGACCTAGAATTTCTGGCCTATGGTGTCGAGTTCCCCTCTGAATCAACTAGGCATCCAGATAGTCCTGAGCCCCCAGCTTTCGCATTCGACTCAGAGGTCATCTCATGGCTTGAGTCAATCGGAATTCGAGCTGCTGGAAATGAAGTCGTGTCGGGTGATGACGACCAAGAAACAGCAGACTCAATCCTAAGGGTGACCAGAAGGTGGACCGATGAAAGAGACAATGCAGCATGGGAGCTTGATGGCGTCGTAATAAAACTCGACAGACTGGATAAAAGGAAACTTCTGGGGCGGACCGCGCATCATCCCAGATGGGCCCTGGCTTGGAAATTCCCGCCGGAAGAAGCAACAACTGTGCTAATGGGCGTCGAGTGGCAAACTGGCAGGACCGGAAACGTAACCCCCGTCTCCAAAGTCGCTCCAGTGGTCGTCTCAGGAGTTACCGTGGAAAACACCACCCTCCACAATCGCGGTGAAGTAGAACGGCTGGGGATAATGATCGGCGACAAGGTCAGGGTGGTCCGCAGGGGGGACGTCATCCCCAAGATCGTGGAGGTTCTCGGTCCCGCTGTGGATTCAGACCTATCCGGAAGGAGGCACTCAGACGGCACCCCCTTTGCTCACGCACTCCCCCCAAGGACGAATGTATCAATGCCCACAGAATGCCCTCGATGCCAGACAACCCTGATCGAGGATGGGGCATTCATTAGGTGCATGAACCTGAATTGCCCCTCCAGACTGGAAAGGGCCATCCTCTACTGGTGCAGGAAACTGGAAATGGACGGCATAGGGGAGAAGCTAGCAGAGCAGTTGTGCTCAACAGGACTAGTCTCAAGCTTAGCAGACCTATACAGGCTAAGCGAGAAAGACCTCCTGGGTTTGGAGAGAATGGCCGAGAAGTCGGCTAGTAACATCCTGGACGAGCTGGAGGCCAGCCGTTCCATGACCCTGAGTAAATTCATCGCTGCTCTCGGCCTTCCCAGGATTGGACCCGAAATCGCTTCACTCGTTTGCTCCGAGGTCAGAACGGTGGAAGAACTGATTGAGATGATGGAAAGCAGAGACCAATCAATTCAGAGACTAACTTCCATAGACAGGATAGGTGAAACGGTAGCAGCGCTACTCTTGGATGGAATCGCCGAAAGAAAGGACGACATCCTCGACCTCTACTCACAACTAGAGATAGTAGAGGGAGAGGACACGGGGCAGGAAGGCCTGCTATCGGGAAGCACCTTCTGCATCACGGGCACCCTGAGTAGGCCGAGGAAAGAGATAGCGCTATCGATAAAATCGGAAGGAGGGAAGATATCTTCGTCCGTTTCAGGCAAGCTGGACTATCTTGTAGCGGGGTCGGCCGCAGGATCGAAACTGGAAAAGGCCAACAGGCTAGGAGTAAGGGTGCTATCCGAGGAGGACTTGGACACCCTACTTGGAGGGGCAATACTGGAAAACCTACCCGAAGAGAGGCAATCGACACTCGGAGAGTTCTGACTATCCATACATTGTACTGGGCGGACTAACAACATCATTCTCCGAGTTCAAACTCAGCGCCATCATCTCCCTGATCTGGGCCTCAATCCTCTGGGCTTCTTCCAATAGTGGCTCCGGGTCAAGCTGGACAGCCGGAAGCAAGCCATCTAGACACTCAATTATTCGTGCAGCGGCCCGCGCGTCTGGAATTCCCCCTCCGCCGAATTCACCTCCTGATTCAGCTAGTATTGCCAGAGAATCAACCCTCCTCCTACGGCTCTCCCCTAGCATCACACCAGTCATTCCTCCGACTACCCCCTGCTTGAGAAGGGGGGCGCCAATCTGACTCAGAATTTCCTTGGCGGCCTCGGTCGACCCAATGCCAACCACGGAGTCTGGCGACTGATCCTCATCGAAAATTGAATGCTTCTGACCCTCTCCATGCGCATAAGAATCAATCATTATCGACGTTCCAGCACCAGAATCACCCATCCAATCCAGGATTTTACTAGCAATTGGGAGCTTCAACTCAGGGGAAATCTGGATTTCTGATGCGATCAATATCACCTTGTCGCACCGGTCCACGGTACAAATCGGCTCGCCCCCGTAGAATCGCATAGGTGGGAGGGGCATGCCATCTTGAACCAGGCAAACCGGAGGTAGTCCGGGGTGCCTTACCCCGCCAATCAGTTCCAAACCCAACTTGTCCACTAGGAAATGCGCCACTATGCTGCTGACAAATCCAACTGAAGGAAAGCAGTTGATGACTAGCGCGCCTGAGGCATTCGTTTCCTCATCAATGTCGATTACGGGGTCCGGGCTCATGGCCTCCAATGAGCGCAAGTGCTTCTAACTCTTGGCACACTCGCCA
>TARA_B100000686_G_scaffold351174_1_pt1 | contig 17748 bp, 17 predicted proteins | sample TARA_B100000686 | Tara Oceans TARA_B100000686 (sample SAMEA2622733) | marine metagenome | biome: marine biome (ENVO:00000447); feature: marine epipelagic mixed layer (ENVO:xxxxxxxxx); material: "saline water (ENVO:00002010), including plankton (ENVO:xxxxxxxx)" | depth 150 m
ATATCTTTTAAACGGCGACGGAACCATCGGAGAACCAAACGACGTAAAGTGTATTTCTCTTGAACATAAGTTAGGGATCCATGCTTCACCAACATGTGTCTTGCAATTTGGAGACAATGGTGGGGCGCGAGGCTACCTAGTTGGAGATGAGAACTCTGGCATGAGATACATGTTCACGATGATGAATCAGGCAAGACTAGCGGTTGGATTGGAAGGACTTGCAGTGGCTGATCGGGCTTACCAGCAAGCTTTAGAGTATGCGTTAGAAAGACGTCAAGGAAGACGCTCAGATACTCCAAAAGGCGAGTCAGCTTTAATTATCGAACACCCTGATGTCAGAAGAATGTTAATGACTATGAAAGCGTACATAGAAGCGATGCGGTGCCTTATCTATCTGAATGCAAAGGCAATCGATATCGCACAGAATCACCCTGACGAGTCTGAACGGCAACGCAGTGAAGAATTAACTAACCTCCTAACTCCACTTTCTAAAGGGTGGTGCACGGACTTAGGTAATGAATTGGCAAGTCTCGGTATTCAGATCCATGGAGGAATGGGCTTTGTTGAGGAAACAGGAGCAGCCCAGCATTATAGAGATATTCGCATCGCTGGCATCTATGAGGGTACGAACGGTATCCAAGCTATTGACCTTGTGGGTCGGAAACTAAGTATGAGAAATGGTGATGTCGTTAATGAGCTACTTGCAGAAATTGATGACACCGTCGCTAGCCTTTTGGATAACAATCTCAATGAAATTGGTTCAGCACTCCAGCAGGCTAACGAAAGTCTTAGGGAAGCTAGTGCTTGGCTTCTAGAAAGTGGAGGCGGAGGAAGCGATGAAGGGCTAGCTGGAGCTACTCCATACTTACGGATGTTCGGGACCACTGTTGGTGGTTGGCTTATGGCTAAATCAGCGCTTCGGGCTCAGTCTTTGTTGAGTGGAGACCCGGAGAACAGAGACTTTCTAGAAGCAAAAATTGAAACAGCTACATTCTATGCTCAACAGCTACTCCCTCAAGTTTCAGGCTTACTCTCATCTACTATAAGTGGAGCTCATTCTCTATTTGCAATTGATTCCAATACCCTTCGGAGGTAACAGTGAATAAAAATAATGAGGTTACTGTATTGTGCGATGACCCTATGGTGCTTGATGGGTCATGGGTTGATGGGGAACCATACGTATCATCTGAGGATGTCAAAGAAATTCTTGGCTGGGAATTAAAGAATGAGGGCCTGTGCAAAGGAGAAGTTTGCATACCTTTAGGCGATCAAGTTAATTCGGATTTGGATGATTCATTCAATCTCAGTGAATTAGCTAGACTCGTCGGCCGACCATCTCTTACGACTTCGGATATCGGTGCAATAACAATTGGGCAGCCTTATAGCGTACGTTCCGAAGCTTTAACGAAACGCACTGCCCCAGATTTTAAACTTCCTGATCTTGCTGGAGTTGATCGAGCTTTATCGGACTGGGCTGGTAAAAAACGGCTGCTGGTAGCTTTTTCAAGTTGGTGAGGTTGCGCTTTTGACCTGCCAGGATGGCAGGAACTGTTTGAAGAACTACAAAATGAAAACTTTATGGTGATAGCAGTCGCAATCGATGAGAATACAGAAGCAGTAGCCGAATTAGCAGCGAGTTCTTCGTATCCAGTTCTTATGGACAAGGACCATCTACTTACCGAATTATTTGCTATCAGTAACGTTCCTTCGATTATATGGATCGATGAAAATGGAAATATCGTTCGACCTGCAGCTGCGGAATTTGGTACTGATACCTTCACCGAAATTACTGGCATTAGTCGTGAGACACATATGCAACAGGTACGTAGTTGGGTCCGAGAGGGAACTTTGCCGGAGGATGCTTCGTATTCCGTAGCTGATTTATCTGAAGAGGAAGTTCAAGCGAGGCTTCATTTCCGCCTGGCAGTTTTTCTGCGGAGAGAAGGAAGAGGTGACGACGCCGAAAGACACTTTGATTTAGCGGCTGAACTGGCACCGCTCGATTTTACGATAGTTCGAGCGAGTATGCCTCTTAGGGGGAGTGATCCATTTGGAGAGGAATTCTTTGAGCTATACCAGAAGTTTCTAGATGCGGGATCCCCTTACCATGGAATTCCAAGAGGAAAAACTGAAGGATAGAAGCTAAGAGTGCATTCCGTCGAGCGGGACTACCCGTTGACTTACCTCCGATAACTTCCCATCTCGAACTTCTAGAGATACCACCTTTTGTGCTCTATGTTGGCCAGATTGTAATCTCCCACTGACAATGTCGACTGCTGTACCTTCAATTATCGGGATGAGCGCAATTGCCCTGAAACCTGTATCAGACCCTGGACTCGGACGCTTAGTCTCTTCAATTAGCATCTTCGACTGCCACACCCATTCGTCATTGACGCTAATGAAACGACAACGGTGGCTTGCTTGGCTTTTGGAAATTAGAGCTCCAGGGCATACAAGAAATGGGCCTTCAATCCATGGCAATACCCCTAAACCTGATCTTTCAAATCCGACGTCAAATGCATGGGCAATTATCTCTTCTTGGTCACCAGAATTCATCGCTCTTCGGCGCTGTTCTGTATGGATTGATGAGCCAAGAATTCCAAGTTCTTTATCAGAAAGTTCGTTAACAAAAAATGACCACATGTCTGCAGTCGACAATGGGTTTTCCCCTGATTCTTCTGATGGGATTTTATCCATGCACTAATTGTGGCATCTGGGTATGCCAGTTTTTGAGATGGTCGACTAGATATTAAATTTAGATTTATCCGGAGTCAGGTTTCACATCTATTAGACGTTCAACATTCCGCAAAGCTGGGAAAAAGCGCCACCAAATAACTACTACAGCTAACGTGCCTACGCCACCAAAGAGGATCGCCCCTACAAGTCCAAATGCTGCGGCAGTTAGGCCGGATTCCACTGCGCCCAATTCATTTGATGCCCCTATAAATACTCCTTCAACTGCAAGGACTCGACCCCGCATTCTTTCCGGAGTTGCGAGGGGAACGAGACTAGCTCGAATATATACAGATACGGCGTCTGCGCCCGCGAGAATCATTAAAGCCACAAACGCAAGAACAAAATTGGTCGTTAGCCCCAGAACAATAGTTCCGATGCCGAATATACCTACTGAGACAAATAACGAACGGCCAATATGTGTCCTTAATGGACGAATTGAAAGACTAACGGCAACAATGGTGGCGCCAATTCCTACTGCGGCCCGTAACCAGCCTAAACCTACTGCTCCTACGCCAAGTCGATCTTCGGCAATTGCAGGTAGAAGCGCTACTGCTCCTCCGAGTAATACTGCAACAAGGTCAAGGGATATTGCCCCAAAGAGGACGGGCTTAGAACGAACAAACCGCAGACCTTCAAGTGCATCTCGAAAAGCTTGTCGGGTTCCTGTGGTTTCAAGTCGTTTGATTGGGAAAGAGCCAACAGTTAACAGCAACAAGGCTGCAATAATATAGGCGCAAACTGCCGCAAAATATGGCGTTGAACGTCCAGCTAAAAAAATAAATCCAAAGGCAGCTGGGCCAGCAATAATCCCTGCTTGAAATGCGACTGATTTTAGGGCTACAACCCGTTCAACAACCTCATCGGGCGCCCAATCGATCGGTAATGCTCGGCTCGCCGGTGTCGCAAAGGCCCGAGTGACACCGAACAGAAGCATTAGGCCAAAAATAGGAAAAACAGAAGTTGGGTTTGTCGCAACATATAGGAATATCAGAAAAGAAACGATTGCCTGGCACAATAAAGCGCATCCATAAACTTTTCGCCTATCTTTCCTATCTGCCAATGGTCCGGTAAATGGCGATAGAACAGCTACGGGAATAAATTCAGCTAATCCTAAAAGACCCAAATCAAGTTCATTGCCCGTCATGTCATAAACTTGTTTACCGATAATTGTTATCTGCCCAACTGTTGCAAATGCAGAGAAGAACATCGCTGTAAGGAGAACTTTAACTTGACGAGGTATCGTCACTCCGGACAGTTCAGGGTTGTTCTTCTCACTCATTCATGTTCTACCTGCTCAACAATGGCTTCAGACTCTCTCATTGCAGCAGCAAACACTCCTTTACTCATAAGGCTTGACTCCTCTCGGCGTCTAGCCCTGTAAATCTCTGCTCTTATTCCATGGATATTTAAATTTTGAGGAGCAGCCCTAGCAGCAAATTCTATTAAATGACTTGCAAGTCGGAAGTCACCTTCCTCTGCTAGCGTTCTAGCGCGATCGGCCAATATATTCTCTCCTCCAACGAGCGAAGCGACTTCATCAGCTAGATCTTTTGCGGGCGAAGGCTTAAGTGAAGAAGGGTCAGTATCCCACCACCCTCCATACATCCGCCAAATATTATGGACTACAAATTCTGGCTCATCATATACTGGAGTCAACCAGGGAAGATCAATCATTTTCTGGTCAACTTTTACCTGATGAATAACGTCGTTTAGTGAAGCGCCCTCATTCATAAGATTGACGGTGTCCTTTACCAACGATTCCAGCACAGACACCATGTCACCTAACACCCGTTTAATTCTCTTACTTCCCATGATCGGCAGGCCGTGAGCTGGAAGGAGTAATTCTGCCTCGCAGGCCATCATCTGCCGAAGCGTTGCAGCCCATTCAAATGGGTACCGTTGGACTTTCTGTGGATTCCCAGCATTGGGGAAAACCCAAATAACGAAATCACCGGTAATCAAAGTTTTACGTGAAGGAATCCAAGCCCAGGTATGGTCATCTGTTTCTCCTTTGCCGTGATGAAATTCCATTTCTAATTCACCGACTCGCAGTGTCATCTCATCGGTGTACACAACGTCAGGCCAGACAGTTTCTTTAGGTATGAATCGAGGGATATCTGTGGTTAATCCAAGACCATGTTTTGGAGAAATGCCCCCAAATTGCCTTCGATTAATGAGCAGGTTCCACTCATTCATTTCTTCGTATCGTTGCAATCGACGCGGGATGTTCTCATGACCAAATACAGTCGGATGCTGAAAGTCGCGGTCCTCTGCGTCAGCGATAATAGCCCCTGATCCCCCAACATGATCTAAATGGCCATGGGTGTAAACAAGAGAATGAATTCTATTGTTTTTCCAGCCACGTAAAGCCTCAACGACCGCCCTACCGCTTTGAGCGCCACTTGCGTCAAAACTCACTAAACCCTCTTCAGTGTCGAAAACAACCATGTGGCTGAACGACTCGACTATTGCGATCCCATCCCCTATTTCGCTGAGTTCATTCGTTACGCGATTCGTGGGCTCATGCGCCTCCCCTTCATCAATAACCTTCGATGACAGAGCAATCGGATCATTTGTTCGGATCTGATCGGTGTCACGAGGTTTTGGATGAAGTGACACTAACTATTCCCGAGTAAATTCAGCTTTTCCTGGACCATGCTCAAGGAAACTTTGAACTCCGATTAAGCGATCTTCTGTTTCGAAACAATCACCAAACGCCTCAGCTTCCACTTTGACGGCCTCTGAAAGAGGAAGAGCTAAACCATCCATCATCGCCCGTTTTATGTATTGCAATGATTTAGGCCCTTTTGCATAACCTTCAGCTGCTTTAATTGCCTCTTGATAGCAGTCTTCATCAGGAAATACCTTAGAGACGAGGCCAATGTCAAGTGCTTCACCAGCCTTGACTTGGCGACCACTGTAATTAATTTCCTTAGCGGCAGTGATCCCTACTAAACGCATAAGTCGCTGAGTTCCTCCAGCACCGGGGAGGATGCCTAAAAGTACTTCAGGTTGACCGAAAACAGCGCCCTCTCCAGCAAATCTGAAATCTGTCGACATAGCTAACTCACAGCCACCACCAAGGGCATACCCATTAACTGCGCTAATGGTCACTTGAGGAAGATTTTCGATAGCAAGCAGCGCGTTATGTAAATGCATCGAGAATTCGATAGCTTCTGCCTTATTCTCAATAGCTGGAAATTCTTTGATATCTGCTCCAGCAGCAAAAATTTTCGGCCCACCCCAAATGACGACAGCACCAATAGCGCTATTCTCTGCTAATTTTTCTGCCGCCTCAGCTAATTCTTGCGTTAGTTGCTTGCTAATTGCGTTCATTGGCGGACGCTCGATCCTTATAGTCGCAACGCCAGTTGCCTCATTACTTTCAAGATTGACAAATTCTCCCATGACTCTCTCTTTCCTAAGAACTCAGGTCACGAGCTTAGCCCAACAACACCCTGAAACTCTAAATCACAGGTGCTAAGCAGATCTCATTGCCGGGCGATTCGTGGTAACCGAATTTACCCCTAATGCAAACAACCTATTTACATCATCTGGCTGATCAACAGTGAATGTCCAAATTTCAATTCCTAAACGATGCACCAGATCAACAAGTGCTTTATTTACGAAGCGGTGATGCACATTAATTCCCACCACAGAGGGATAACTAACTAGATCAGCGAACCGGAATATAAGCCATCGGTGGGCAAAAACCCTTGTGGTAAGCATTATCTTGTCAAAACGAGACAGATTCACAAGAAAATTAACATCGGGAAAATTAGACGATAAATTTTTAACAACCCCAGAATGTAAGCCGGAAAAAATCACATGGCTCTTAAGAGAAAGATCCTCTAATAAGGAAACGACCGGTGGAACAGAACGAATATCTTTGATGTCTAAGTTCCACAAAGACTGTGAACCAAACTCGCTTAAAAGATCTTTCACAGCCGGAATTGGCTCTCTGGTCTCTTGCCCTTTGCTACCAATAGCAAGAAAATGTTGAATTTCCTTCCAAGTATATTCAATTGCTCTACCACGGCCGGTTGTGGATTTTTGAAGTTTCGGGCCATGCAGTGCGATGGCCACTTCATCTGAAGTCATTGAAACATCAAATTCGACAACGTCAGAACCAATTTCAATCGCTGAAAGAATCGCAGCACGCGTATTTTCCGGTTCTTCCCATGAATTTCCCCTGTGGGCGACCAATTGTTGAGGTTTTGTGATCCAAGAAGCCATAGGTTACTCCTGCTATTACTCTCGAATTCTAATAATATGGACGCAGAGATCTCAACAGAAACTCCTGTTATTAACAGAATTCCTCCGAAACTACAAAGACTCTGAACTTAAAAATGTGAAGAATCGCTATCAAGTGACAAAAAGAATTACTAATAAATGGGAACCCTTCGTGTCTTTCCCTATGAAAGCTGCACAAATGTCTGATCTATAGCTCTCGTTCTCCTACTCTAGTAATGAGGAGATTTGATGAGTAGCAGCGGCCCAATCGATAGCAATAATGATTCAAGCGAACTTTGGGCTACTCGCGTTTTAAAGCGCTCTCTATTCGACGCTGATGGAGGGATACTTGGATCGATAGATGACTTAATTCTGACTCCAGAAATATCCGGAAATGCATTTAGCCTTCGCGGGTTTGTAGCTTCCGTAGATAGAAGACAAATCTTCGTGCATGAAGGCCGAGTTGAAGCAGTCGATCGAGCCGGTGTCCATTTACGAGGTGGAACAGTTGATCTCCGACTTTTCAAACGAAGAGCGGGAGAGCTACTAGCTACTGAAGACCTCATTGGTGTTCCAACCGATAATGGGAAAATACGTGATATTGGATTTCAACCCAGTGATCTCAAAACAGGGAAGTTTTGCACTAGCCAAGTCTCTCTAAGTTCTGGTAGCAGACTGAGGAAAAAACAAGTTGAGATTGTGGATTGGGAGTTAGTTGTGGATTTGTTCCGACTTGATCCGGTATCTGGCGATCTTGCAAGGCTACGAGACCTTCATAAAGCTGATGCCGCTGATGAAATCCGATCTATCCCGCTTGACAGGAGAGCGGAACTAACCTCGGCGCTAGAGGCAAGCCGACTTGCCGACCTGTTAGAAGAATTACCGGAATCTGATCAAGCAGAAATATTAAAGAATCTTGAAATTGAAGACGCAATAGAAGTATTGGGTGAAATGGAAATCGACGATGAAATCGATCTTCTAAAGGAGCTCGACCCCGATCAGAGAGAGTCATTCCTGTCGGGAATGGACCCTGACCAAGTCACTCAGATACGATCGCTCCTTCGTTACAACGAAGACACTGCAGGTGGAATGATGAACCCTGAAGCCATAGTTCTTACTCCCGACGCAACTGTTGCCGAAGCGATTGCTCGACTTAGAGACACTGACCTTCCACCAGCTATTTCTGTGAGATTATTCATAACTGAAGCTCCGACTCAAGCGCCAACAGGCAAATACCTCGGAAGCGTCACTCTCCCTCGTCTTCTTCAAGAACCTCCGGCGCACAAAGTTGGTGGTTGCATAGACGGAGAGGAACCAACTCTTCAGCCGTCGGCTAGCGAAAATGAAGTGGCTAGTCTTCTAGCGCGTTACGACCTTCTTGCCGTCGCCATAGTTGACCCCCTTGAAAGATTTGTAGGAGTTATCACTGTCGATGATGTAATCATTCGTTTAATCGAAAGGTTAACTCCATGAAAATCCGCGATAATACGTTAACTACACCCGGAAAAATTGGTGGTTCAATAGCAAACCAAGACAAAGACGTTGTTGGAATGTGGTCCGAAAGGATTGCGCGGGTTTTAGGGACAGGCCGATATCTTGCCATTCAAACTCTGCTTGTAATTGCATGGATTACGTTGAACGCCGTCGCTGGAGCCAATGGGCTATGGGACGAATATCCGTTTATTCTTCTTAACCTCCTCTTTAGTATCCAAGCGGCTTACGCTGCCCCACTTATTCTGCTAGCTCAAACACGGCAGGAAGCCCGGGACCGTGCGCTCGCTGAACGGGATCGAGAAGTGAACGACCGAATCCTCTCTGATAGCAGTTTTCTAACCCGTGAATTAGCTGCTATACGGCTTAAACTTGAGAATATAGCGACAACAACTGATGTTGAAAATCTCATCAATGACTTGAAATCACTGTCGGTAGAAGATGATGATAATACCTAGAATCCCAATTTGAAAAACTGCTTCGAAGTGAATAATTTCGCACTTTATTATTTCTTCGCTAGCCTAATTTTAGAGAAGGAGGCCAGATGGCTGAAATACCTCGGATTATCTCCGTTGATGACCACGTTGTAGAACCACCGAATTTGTGGGTTGATCGCCTCCCGAAAAGATATAAGAACATTGGACCTCGAGTAGAACGAGACACCGCAGTTTTTAATTTCGAAGGAGGTGTATTCTCGTATGAAAAAGGCGTTAAAGGTGGTGAGGAGTGTGATTGGTGGCTCTACGACGACCTCGTATACCCTTTCCCAAAGCTTTCCGCAGCTGTCGGCTTCGAAGACCTTGATGTAACTCCTGTAACCTTTGACCAAATTAGGCCTGGATGCTGGAAGCAGAAAGAACGCTTAGATGATATGGATGCAAATCACGTTGAGGCTTCTGTTTGCTTTCCCAACGTCCTTCCACGTTTCTGTGGGCAGTCATTCTTAGAGCGTGAGGATAAGGATCTTTCTCTGCTCTGTGTGAAAGCTTACAACGATTGGATGATTGACGAATGGTGCGCAGGAGACGGAAAGGGCAGGTTGATCCCAATGACCCTTGTCCCGCTGTGGAACCCAACACTTGCTGCAGATGAGATTCGACGATGCGCTGAGAAAGGAAGCTTCGCCATCGCTTTTACGGAAAACCCATATCCCTTAGGACTTCCGTCCATACACTCATCTGATCGACACTGGGATCCTGTTTTCCAAGCCTGTGAAGAGACAGAAACTATTCTTAACATGCACATAGGTTCAAGTTCAAAAATGCCTGCAACCTCCCCAGACGCACCTTTTGCGGTAAGTTCAACGATTACTTTCTCGAATGCGATGGGCTCCTTTTGCGACTACATCCTTTCAGGTGTTTTCGAACGGTTTCCTAATCTCAAAATTGCATACGCTGAAGGTCAAGTTGGCTGGATGCCATATGTAATCGAAAGAATGGACAAGCTATGGGAAGAACGAGCAAATAGCGCTGATTTTGGAGTTCAACTTCCAAACCCACCTTCGACATATATCCAAGACCATATCTACGGATGCATCTTTGATGATCAAGTAGGTCTTTTGAATAGAAGCCTTATAGGAATGGATCAGATTTGTTTCGAAGTTGACTACCCCCACGCAGATTCAACTTTCCCTGACACAAAGAAAATTGCAACTCAAATTACTGAAGCCGCAGGCCTTACTAACGAAGAGATATACAAACTCATGCGCGGAAATGCTATTAAGGGATGGGGCCTTCATCGATTTGGCATAACTGAATAGCAATCACCCCCTAAGAGTTGACTTAGAATGACTATGGATCCACTCAGAAGAAAGTCACGATCAATAAGCCTGTCTAGAATAGGCGGGAAATTCTCCGATGGTATCGCTGCTATTAACTCGACGATCGAACCCCGTGCAGAGTTTTGGGACAGTTGGAATAACGAATCACTAACTCACGAAGGACCCCTATGGGTGGCCTTAGGAGACTCTGTTACCCAAGGAATTGGATCGTCAAATCCAGAATCAGGCTACGTCTCTATCGTCCTTAATCGTTTAAGGAAGCGTAGCGGCATGAATTGGCGAGTGGTGAATTTATCAATGAGCGGTGGTCGTTTCTCTGATGTTACGACTTACCAACTTCCCACAATGCGAAATGCAGATCTAAGACCGGACTTAGTGACAGCAATTATTGGAAGTAACGATGTGATGTGGAGAAGACATAAAGGAAATATTTCTAGAGACGCTCGTGAAATGCTCAAAGTCCTTCCAACAGGAACTTTTCTCAGTAAAGTTTCACGGTCACGAAAGAAAGGGCGCCGCGCCCTAATAAATTCTGCCTTTAATGAATCCGCTCACGACGAGAAGATACATCTCTTTAATTCTTGGAATTGGCCGACAGGGGAAGGTATGTGGGCGGAGGACCGCTTTCATCCCAATGACTACGCATACCGGTATATCGCAAATAACCTTTGGTTTGCATTGCTTGACAACGACACTTTTAGAACAAAATGGCTAACTACAAAAGAAAGTGAGCGATAGCCCTTTAGCTTTCATCCATTCTAGGCGATCGGCGTAGTTGCTTGAGCTGCCCTCTTCGCTTCTTGGAATTCACGCGGCGGGCCTTTGCTAACCTACTGGGTTTCGTTGCTACACGTTTTTTGGGCGACTTCAAAGAAGACAAAACTCTTGATTGCAAACGAGCTTCGGCGATTTCTCTATTTCTAGATTGAGATCTTGTTTCGTCCACCACAATGCGAACAACAGGGCCGAGCTTCCCAGTGATCATGTCTTGTTGAGATGTATCAAGAACCTTTGATTCGGACACGACCCAAATCAATTCAACCCGAGTATTTGCTTTATTTGCATGTTGACCCCCAGGACCTCCTGACGGGGTAAATCGCAATTTAAATTCAGAAACTGGGATCGTTAAGCCATTGGCGTTACTACTGGTCACATCATAAGAGTATGTTGAAGTTGAAAGATATGCTTTCATTCAAGTAATTATGAGTCCTGTTCAGTTTTCTTAACCCATTGTTTTGCTTTTGTTTGCTTTCTATCTTTCTATTCGACGCCGTGGGGCGATAGTGTCTCCCTATGCGAATTCTGGTAACGAACGATGACGGCATTGATTCGATCGGCCTCCATGTCCTAGCTAGAGCTTTAACCTCCTTTGGGGAAGTCGTTATAGGAGCTCCAGATTCCGAATACTCTGGTGCTTCGTCAAGCTTCGGACCTCTTCACCTAATTAGACCAGAAATGCAAAGAGCACACATCGAAGGAATAGAGGAATCATGGGCTGTAACAGGCCCACCTGCACTTTGTGTAATGTTCGCAAGACTAGGGGCATTTGGACCCCCGTTCGATCTAGTTATCTCAGGAATAAACCCAGGTGCAAACGTCGGAAGGTCTGTGTACCACTCCGGAACTATCGGAGCAGCTTTAACTGCTAGAAATGGAGGAATAACTGGGGTGGCAGTTAGTCAAGCGGTAGACGAGGGAGGATATCTAGGGCAGGGACTTGAATTAATGCTTAAAAATCAGAAATGGCATACAGCAGCTGAAGTAGCAGCACTTGCTGTTTCTAGCCTTGTCACTAATCCCCTACCTGAAGCGGAAGTACTTAATCTAAACGTCCCGAATTTAGAAGTAGATGAAATCAAAGGATGGGTCGCCACACAAGTAGGTACTGACCTGATTCGGTCAATGTCAGAAGTCTCTGTAGAACCCAAATTAGGCCATGAAGGCACCTACCATCTTAAAATGAGCTGGGGAGATAGACTGCCAGACCCGCCGATCGAAACCGATGTAGGGGCGGTATCAAGAGGCTACATATCATTATCATGGCTTAGCCGGCTCCATCTGGTTAACCCACCACAAGAAAGCACCATCGAAAACACTTTCAATAAAACTTTCCCGTCCTGATATTGCCTATTTCTCCCCTTTGGCTAATCAAAATAGTCTTGAAATATAGACCCCCGTACCTTTGGGATGCTAATTTCACTTCACTGGATTAATAGAAAGAAAGATATGAATATTGCAATCATGTATCAATCTCTTCGCGGAGGAACAAGACGTGCTGCCGATGCGATTGCAAAATGTTTCCAAGATCAGGGAGCTTCAGTGGGGACGTACCCTGTTACGAATATCGATGCCCAATTTGTTCTTAACGCTGACTTACTGGTTATTGGAACATGGACTGACGGCCTTTTTGGATTGGGAGCAAAACCAGCCCAAATTGGTAAATTAAATACCCTTCCAGATATCTCTCAGAAAAAAACTTCGCTGTTCGTCACATACGAGATAAGCCCCTCGAAATCTCTTGAACAGCTTGAAGAATGGGCACTAGAGCGCGGTGCAGATCCTATCCATTCACAAGGATTCAAAGTTCGGGGACCTTTTCGAAAGGACATTTCAGAAGAGCTGGAAACTTTTGTAAGCACATCAATTGAGGCGATTACATCAACTAATGCTTAATCTGCCAATTTTGAAACCTGCTACAACATGACGGGAAGCAAAGGCTCTTCTAATCTTCTTTTATGGCCATGCAGATAAAAAAAGCTAGAGAACTGGGGCCAGATGACTTCGTCTGGGATTATTTCTCTAGAGGTCATGAAGACACTATGGCTGATAGGGTTTATGCCGCTAGTCAAACAGGGTATAACGCAATTGGGATTTACCTTGGAGCATGGTCATCCATGCAAGAAAACCCAGAGGAGCTTGAGCGATTCGATCAAGCACTGGAAGAAACAGGGATACCTCTTGCAAATATCGAAACACTCCGAGGTTGGGCATCACCAAATATGCCAAATCCAGATTGCCTAGTCATGGAACAATCTGCTTGGGATATAGCCGACAAGTACGAAGCAAGATACGTTCAAGTTATCGGAGACTACTCTGGCACAGTTGAAGAGGCAGCGGAAGGATTCGGGAGCCTATGCGATAGAGCATCTGCACATGGACTTCTTGTGGGGCTGGAAGCAGTTCCGGAAATGACAAATATAGGCACGCTTGGTCTAGCGCACGAAATAGTAGACCGAGCAAATAGAACGAACGGGGGGCTATGTTTCGATAGCTGGCACCTCACACGGTCGACCAATAATGTAGACGATCTCCTCCAAATACCTGGAGAATTAATACTCTCTACACAATGGAACGATGGCCCACTTCAAAAAGTATTCGATGATTACTACACGGATACGCTAAGTACCCGTGTTCCTCCCGGAGATGGAGAATTCTCTCTGCTTGAAATGATTTCAGCATTTCGGGCAAGCGGGTCACCGGCTCCAATCGGACTTGAAGTTCCATCTCAAGCACTTTGGAAATTACCAATTACTGAAGCAGCGGAGGCAAGTATCAACGGGATGAAATCGCTTCTTGAAATCTCCCCATAACAGCAAGGACTTCCATTAGCACAGTTGAGATTAGAAGGATACTGTCTTTAGAACAAGATTTTTGGAGGGAAGATGCCCAAATTGTTAAATGAGATAGTGGCACAGCAAGGTGATGAAATCGCACTTGCAGACGAGTTCGGAAGGACAACCTGGTCACAACTTGACGAACGCACGCGGCGGCTAATTAATGCATTTAAAGACGCCTCAATAGGCCCAGGCGACACCATAGCGATGATGATGGGCAACCGGCGTGAATGTTTTGAAATTTTTCAAGCCGCCGCACATCTTGGAATTACCTATGTTCCTGTGAATTGGCATTGGGTCGCTGATGAGCTCGCATACGTGCTAGACGACGCAGACGCGAAAGCCTTACTCGTAGGCCACAGATTCATTGATATAGCTAAAGGTGCTCTAGAAGATAATCGGTCAAAACAAGTTCAACTATCTCTAATCGTAGGAGATCCCTCAAATGGACAAACCAGCGAATACGAGGATTTCCTAGCTAGCGGAGTATCAGCAGATCTCCCTGACGACCAACAGCTACTTGGCGGACCGATGTTCTATACATCTGGGACGACAGGACGACCTAAAGGTGTCAGAGGAGCCTTATCTGGCGGGCAAGAAATCCCGACGGAGGTCATGCAATTAATAGGAGCAAGTATGGCAGGCTACGTACCTCAAGCAGGGCGTTCCCTTCTGGTCGGCCCTGTTTATCACTCAGCCCAATGGGCCTTTACCTTCATGCCAATGGTTAACGGATCTTCGGTGATAATGAGGCACAAGTTTGACCCGTCAGAAACTGTCCGATTAATCGACGAGGAACAGATCACCAATATCCATCTTGTTCCAACCCAATTCAAACGAATGCTCGATATCGAAACCGAAACAAAAGAAGGCTTCAATGGAGAAACACTACAAGCCGTCTGGCATGGCGCAGCTCCATGCCCTCCGCCTTGGAAAAAAGCGATGCTGGAATGGTTCGGACCAAAAGTTCATGAATACTACGGATCAACTGAAGGCGCGTTTATCTCAAATATCCTCGCAGATGACTGGGCAAGAAAAGGAGGATCTGTAGGCAAACCAGTGGAAACCGTCGAAGTAATCATCGTTGATGAGGAAGGCGAAAGAATCGAATCTCCGAACAAACCAGGCGTACTCTATTTTCGGAATCTTATGGGAATGGGTTTCGAGTATCACAAAGCACCAGAGAAGACCGCAGAAGCACACTTGGAGCCCGGTGTCTTCACCACAGGAGATATCGGCTACCTCGATGATGAAGGGTACCTTTGGCTTTCTGACCGGAAAATCGACATGATTATTTCCGGAGGAGTGAACATATATCCAGCAGAAATCGAAGCAGTAATCGCTGAACACAAAGGAGTTGCTGATGTTTCGGTCATTGGTGTACCTAATGAAGAATTCGGAGAAGAAGTAAAGGCTGTTGTTGAATGTTCAGAGGGCTACAAAGGAGACCAGGAGTTTGCTAAAGAACTTCTGAAGTTATGCACAGAAAAACTAGCTGGTTACAAAAGACCAAAATCAATAGATTTCGTTACAGAACTTCCTCGAACAGGTACAGGAAAAATTCTGAAACGCGAACTCCGTGAACCTTACTGGGAAGGCTTCGAAAGAAAAATTTAAGAAGAATCTAAGATGGAAAACAGCCACCTCTACCACATACCTTCAAGCTTCACTGATGAAACCGCGACTGGAATTGGCCCTAAGGGGCAACTTGCCCATAAAGATCTTATTTCACACACGAAACGGCTTGAACAAAAACTATGGGAGGTTTCTGATGGAGTCTGGACCTTAGTAGGGAATGGATTATCAAACCAGACCTTTGTGCGAGGCCCTAAAGGAATTATCGCCATAGACACTGGAGAATGCTGCGAAGAGATGACAGCCGCACTGGAACTCCTTTACGAAGAAACTTCAGAACAAATTGTTGCTATCATCTATACCCATTTTCACTATGTAGACGGCACAAAAGCAATATTTGAAAGACAGAGAAACTCTCATATTCCGATCTGGGGACACGAAAAAATCCTGCAGAACAGAAGAAACTACGGAATGGAAATTAGTACTGCAGCTGGAAGAGGTCTCATGCACCAATTTGGGATAGCGCTCCCAGAGAATGGGCCAGACAGCGTTGTTAACGCAGGACTTGGCCTTGCATTTCGGAACCCACAACATGCCCCATTCACTCCTGGATTTGTTGAACCTACAGATACTTTTTCCCAAAGAACTGAAATGGAATTAGCCGGATTACACATCGAATTAACACCGTCTCCTTCAGACGCAGATGACTCCGTTACCATATGGATCCCAGAGCTAGATTTGTGTATTAATAATCTTGTTTGGCCAGCCTTGTTTAATATTTTTGCAATAAGAGGAGAGGAGTTCCGCGATCCTAGAGTCCTACTCGAGGGTCTCGATCACATTCTTGAATTAGAACCAACGTTTTTAGTTGGCACCCATGGACCTCCACTAATAGGGAAAGAGACTATTCACGAGGAAGTTACAAAATATCGGGACAGTATCCAGTTTCTTTGGGACCAATCAGTCCGCGGTATAAATCAAGGCCTTACTAGCGTTGAGCTTTCAAACTTTGTCCAGCTTCCTAGACATTTCGAGAACTCATATTTAACTTCGCAACTCTATGGAGTTGCGGAACATCATGTTAGGCAAATCTATTCAGGACTTCGAGGTTGGTTTGATGGCAACGAGGCAAATCTTTTCCCAGTCGAACCTATAAGACGCGTTAAAAAACTTATTGAAGGGTTCGGAGGAGTTGAATGCGTCAGAGATCATGCTAGAAACGCGATCGAAAGTAATGACTTACGTTGGGCTATTGAACTTTGTTCTTGGCTTGTGATTTCAAACCAGAACTTCCAACATGAGAAATCATCCGTTCCTACAGACGATCAGCTTCTCCTCGCTGAATGTTTAAGAAAAATCGCCCAACGGACGACATCTGCAAATGTTCGAAACTGGTGCTTAACCCGAGCATTAGAAAGAGAAGGAGCCATAGATATCAGTAGACATCGCGTACATCGGTTCTCAGAGCATGTGGTCCTTAACAACGCCCCATCGTCCTCAGTGCATGCTTTGAAAGTACTGCTTGTGCCTGAGTTAGCTGAAAATCAGAATATCAAAATGAGCTGGGAATTCGTTAATGGAGAGAGCGTCGGATTGCATGTCCGAAACCAAGTTGCGGTCCCTACTGTTGGGGAGAACTCCGAGATCAATATCAGCTTGACACATGAAATATGGGCGAAAATACTTGCAGGGAAAATTAACGTTTCTGAGGCATTGGAATCAGGTTTACTTTCTTCAAATTCAGAAACAAGTAAAGTGCTAGCATTCTTCGGAATGTTCGACCACCAGAGTTTAAATCAATGACGAATCTCCCCTATCCAACTCCGGATTTCCAAGGTCAGATCGGACGGCTTGTGGAAGATTCGAGTCCTGTGGCTCTAGAGAAGTTCAAAGCTCCGGAAAATGCTCCAAATGTTTTACTCATCATGCTTGATGATGTCGGGTTCGGTAGTCCAGAAACTTTTGGCGGACCGATCCAAATGCCTGCTGTTGAACGATTAGCACGTGACGGCTTACGGTTTAATCAATTTCATACAACTGCCCTTTGCTCTCCAACTCGCGCGGCTTTGCTTACAGCTAGAAACCATCATTCTGTCCATATGGGAGGGATTACTGAGATAGCAAATAGCTTTCCCGCGTACGATAGTGCGATTCCACCTGAGACTGCATCGATAGCAAAAATTTTAAAGGAGAACGGCTACTCAACTAGTTGTTTTGGGAAATGGCATCTAACGCCTTCTTGGGAACAAAGTCCAGCAGGCCCATTCGATAGATGGCCAACTGGAATGGGATTCGACCGGTTCTATGGCATTCTCGGCG
>TARA_B100000686_G_scaffold35654_1_pt1 | contig 17730 bp, 6 predicted proteins | sample TARA_B100000686 | Tara Oceans TARA_B100000686 (sample SAMEA2622733) | marine metagenome | biome: marine biome (ENVO:00000447); feature: marine epipelagic mixed layer (ENVO:xxxxxxxxx); material: "saline water (ENVO:00002010), including plankton (ENVO:xxxxxxxx)" | depth 150 m
CATGATTGTTAGTTTCATCGTTTACCACGACCACTCAATGCATGAGCTAGCAAAAGGTCCGAAAACCTACTGCCTGTAGGATCCCAAGAAATAACATTCACGCCGTATCGTCTTACAGCTCGGGTGATCAAATCCGTCTCGAGCCCTCGGATAATTCGAGCAACAGAATTCACTTCGTCATTTTGTGACGTATATGCATAACCTGAGATTGCGACAATGTTCACTCTCACAGATTTGTGACCGCGCGAGCCATAAGCTGCCAAAGCCTTTACACCAGTTATAAGGGAATCAAACCCCGGTGGAATTTGGTTGGTCTGAAGAGGTTCTTCTGTGTCCAACCTAGTGATTACAAAACATTCCGGTACATATCTGAGTATTTGACGACGGCACATTTGGACAGAGCGACGGAAATCATAACTGCCCTCCTCACTAGACAACTCAGAAAGCTCGCGGCTTATTTTGCGCAACTGCGCCTGCCCAGAGTCCATATGTATGAGGCGTGAATTCCGATTACTGAAGTGGGCTCCTACCTGATATCCCCTTTTCAAATAATAGAAACTCAAGGCTCCTGCCGCCTCGATCGCATGCTCAAGCGGATTAACTAATGAACTACCAACACTCATAGCAGAGGTTGTATCCAAGAACAGCCAGATAGCTTTTTTACCTTCCCGTTCATAGTCATTCACCAAAATATCCTGAGCTGTCAATTCTCTAGCAGATGATTTACGAGCGGTTGCCTTCCAATTAATCGACTTAACTGAATCTCCGATAGCGAAATTACGGATCTCACGGAATTCGGTAGTTTGATTGCCAATTACGGACATGTCCATCATGGGATTGGGATTAATTGCCAAACCACGAACGTTCGTCACTCTGGATATCTCGTTGATCCCTGCACGTACGACAATGTCTTCGGGAGTTCCTACAACTTCATGTACAGGTGTTCTGAATCGGAATGGATGGTGAGCCTCCCAGAGGACTGGTTTGCAGGTAAAGACTCCTCTTACAGTAGTACGAAATTTAAATTTCAAATCTACTATTTTGGGAGCACGGCCTTTCCATACCCCAAATAAGTTACTCCCATCTACCAGCTCCATCACCTCGGGAATCGGGCACCTTACGAAAACAGGACCAATTCCCCTATTAACAGTCAGTCTGAGTAAAACTTCGACCTCATCTCCGACCCAAACCGAATTCTTCTGAATCACCCTTTCAACTGAAATACCTGATGGTCCCTTGACCAAGTTCGCAACAGCGTATATTGAAGCTAAAATTACAGCACCTGAGATAAAAGCAAAGCTGCCAAACCCAACTCCAGCAGCGACGAGCAAAACAGTTGAAGCTGCTAGAACGACAGCGCCCTGATTAATACGACCTGGAAGTGAATCAGCTACTAACCGTTCAGAAGTGATCATGTCTTAGATTCAGCATCGTTAGAATCATCTGTAGTTGGCTCAGAGTCATCCTCAGAATCAGACTCCACTTCATACTGCCCATCCCCTAAACTCACAGGTACAGGGACTTTATCCAACACACTTCTAACCACAGTTTCTTCCTTAACACCATCGAGGATCACTTCTGTATGGAGTATCACTCGATGAGATAAGGCATCGATAGCAACTTCCTTGATGTCATCTGGAACAACGAAATCACGTCCGTGGATCAATGCCATCGCTTTCCCTGAATCCAACAGCGCCACTCCGCCGCGCGGGCTGGAACCAACTATGGCGTTCTCATGTTCCCTCGTACCCCTCACAAGTTCTGCTATGTATCTGATAATTGATTCGTCGACGTGAACCTCAGTACGGCACAGTTGTTGAAGTTCAACAAATTTTTTGCGGTTGAATATCTTAGGTGCTGCGGATGAAATATCAGCAACATTGAACTTGAGCCTCCTAGAAAGGATTTCAACCTCACTGTCCACCGAATCCGGGTAGCCAGTCGATAATTTAAACATAAAGCGGTCTAGCTGGGCCTCAGGAAGCGGATACGTCCCTTCTTGCTCTATTGGATTCTGAGTCGCCATGACCATAAATGGCTGATCCAACTTGTAGGTCTCACCCTCGATGGTTATTACACGTTCTTCCATAGCCTGAAGCAGCGCTGCCTGGGTCTTTGGGGGCGCCCTGTTAATCTCATCCGCCAGCAATATTTGGGTGAAAATAGGACCTTTAATTAAAGAGAACTCACCTGCCTGCGGCTGCCAGATATTTGTCCCCAAGATATCACCAGGCATTAGATCGGGCGTGAATTGAACCCGATTCTGATCGCATCCGATGACTTCAGAAAAGGTTTTCACGAGCAACGTTTTGCCGAGGCCGGGAAAATCTTCGAAAAGTACGTGACCGCCACCGATCGCTGCTGCCAGAAGCTTTCGTAAAACAAACCTCTGGCCTACAAAAACCTGACCAATGGCCTCTAGCGCTTCATCGCAATCGGCCCCGGCCTTACGAACTTTAGGATTGATTGTTGTCGCGGTCGTCACGATATCCCTCCAAATGCCACATTCTGACGCAAATCTTGTACGGTTCGGGTTCTAATTTCTCGTGTCGCAGCGTCCCACCGACGTTTTAACGGCCCAACGTGGTACCAGGATGCTACAGGGTCATCATACTGCGCCAAGACAGTTAACGTATCGGCGATCGATTCACGGTCAGTTCCGTTACTCCAAATAGCCACACAATAAGTCGCAACTAGCTGACTCTGATCAGAACTTTCGACGAATATCTTTTCGGCTTCTGATATCAAATCTTGCAAGGTATCCTCCGTCAGATGGGGGTTGAGGATAGCATCATCAGGCGAGGCCTCCAGAACTCCTTCGACAGACTGAAAAGCATTCTCTCGTAATTGTCGGTATTCGGATAAATCATCAACATTATGAGATACCAAGAGTCGCCCCATAAAACGATCAGCCCAAGATAATTGAGAGGGACGACTGGCAAACATTTTAGATACAACCTTTACGATATCTTCATACGACCTACCCGATTCCCACATCACCGTTGATAATCTTGTAACCAACTTTGTTCGTTGATCTCGTTCAACAAAATCTCGATACTCTTTCATCAATTTAGATAAAACATCGTCATCTACAAAATCTATAGATTGATCGTGGCTTACCCAATCTGGTGGAGGAGCAGTCGCATTTCCTGGTTCCCCGAGTTCTCTGCCAAAAGTCCAGGTTCTACGCGTGACGTAGACGGATATAAACCCAACAGCTATCCACTCAACAATCGCGGCATAAGCAAAAACATCGAACATCACTGAGCGAATTACCAACATATATGCTGCGATAATGCCCCCGATGTTCATCGCACGGAACCTCGATGCGGCTACCCAACCGGCCGGCTTCGATACCATCCAGGGGGTACCTTGGATGAAAAATGTTGCAATTAAGCTAAGAGCTCCCCCGAACGTAACCCCAAGGACAACCGCCCCTGCGATCTTGAAACTCGCCCCCAGAACAGTAAATGCATCTGCAACAGCCCATATCGCCCACCCAACAACTACAAACCCTACTGCCGCCATCAAGGTAGGAACACCAGCACGACCCGAGACAATATCAAAGGTTCGCGCCGTTTTCCCAAACCCAATAATTGCAATACCAGCAACGATCCACCACGATGCCGCAGACACCGACAGTGCATATGGCATAGCGCCATCCGCAAAATTGGCGAGATTCGGAATCGTACCCAAAACAGCGACAATCGCTGGCAAATTTACCAGCGCAATCGCTGTAAACAAGCCCACCCCAATCCACACAATCGTTCCCGACACCAAAAGCCCAGTCCGTGACTCTACAAATAACTCGATTACACGGGCTAACAATATCGCTATGATCAAAGCATAAGCCCCATATGCAAGTGCCCCAAAGTTGATAGCAATCATCGTCGACACCAACCCGCCGTTATGCACCAATACGAAAGCAAGGAAAAACATTTTCCCGCTATTGCGAAGCAGTTGTCGGAGAACTAAGGGTTCTGAACGAAGCTTGCTCACGAACCATCCTTGGTCCGTATTGAACATATGTAGTGAACACGCCCCAACTACCATATCCAAAGCGCAAAAGAGTGCGGCCCACATACCCATTTCACCAAGCATCGCCAAGTACCGTCCTACGGTCGTATCAGCGCCGTCAAAATAAAACGATAAAGTTTGAAACTGCTCTCCGAGGGAGAAGGCAACAATTACCAACCCTAATCCCCAGAGTAAATCCGAAGCAGTATCTCGCCATGGAGGTTTGCCAATAATCCTGACAATAATCGATCCCACGTGTGTTAAGGCCCCAACTAAAGTAGCTATAGCTAGAGATCGCAATCCAGTCCCGATTTCCGGCGATGTAATCATAGAACTAATGGAAGATACTACCCACAACAAACCAGAGACCCCTATCAACAACAGACACGAAGAGATCTGTCGCTTGAAACTTCTCGCAACAATGTAATTTGGATCATCTTTAACTAGAGACCAGTCCGTGAATCTGAGCACCTCCCTTAAACCAACAACACATCCAATAAGCAAAAAAAGGAAAAATATTTTTGCGCCATGAAGGCCTAGAAATTCAAAAGCGGGCAAAAAGACGGATTGAATTGGATTAGTCGTCTCTGATCCAGCCCAGCCGTAAGCAAGTATTCCCAATACGACCGTTATCGTGTTGAAAAAAAAGCCAACGAGCGACCATTTGCCAAGCTCCATTAACCCCGCCATTGCGATATGAATATTGCCCTCAGTTTTTCCCTTTATCAGATCCATACACAAAAGAAATATCGATAGAGCAATAAGAACAAATTCAGGAGGGAAAGGCACAGTCTGATCAAAATCCTCATAAGGGACTGCAAACAGCCATACAACGCCAAACAGACCAAGCAAAATCGGTGGTCGCCGCAAGTGATACAAGATTTTCATTGATATGACCTATTCATCATCGACCATACCTGCTGAATCAATACCCTCGGAGGCTCCAGATTCAGCGGACGCTCCAGACTGAATCCCCGATTCCCGTGAAACTCCCTCTATTTCAGACTCAATCGCCTTAATTTCCAAGCCATCGAAAGCATATTTCGCCTTCAAGAAATCGTCCCTGACAATTTGGTGAAGACTATAGTCAGCCTCCTCAAAAACGCTGATCAAATCATCGAGGAGCTTCTCATCTATACCAACTTGAGCAGTGACAAGATTACGCTCTACCTCCCTGGGTGTTGCCTGCACGTCCAACTCAATACCAGAAACCCTAACCTCATCTAAAAATCTGTTGTAAATATCTGTAATGGCGTCGCGATACTCTACAACCAAAAATGTCAATTCAGACTCCGACACTGATAACCCATCTTCACCAGCGAACTTAGCAATGACACGACGCGCACCCGCTTCAACCGTTTCAGGATCGACTGAAATAGATCCATCTTTATCGGTAGGTTGCTCCCACGATTCATGACCATCAATTTCTATCGATACGGACAAACCTGATATCGGATAATCTTCACCATTCACCAGTATCGCAATTAGCGTAGCGGATTCGCCTAATCCGACAACTCCAGGTAGATCATCCGTCTCCTGATGCAGCAAAATCGATAGTCGAGTCTGCACCGAGGGAATTTTGTGCTCTGTATCTTCATCTACTATTACAACTGAATCGATGACTTCAGGGGTACTACTGGACAAGAGATCAGCCTCGGTAGAACTGGACTGGATTTCTGAAGTCAGTGCTATCGAAGTATTTTTATAATCAAGTTCAGCACGAGTTTTCGGTCGCCGATTGTTTACAAACCATAGCGTGCCAGCACCACCGCCAACTCCAAGTATCCCGACGGCAAAGATCATCAGATATACCCATGTAGGTAGACCTCGTTTAACGTCAGCAACAACTGTAGCCGTGGAACCTAAATACTGATTCATAGCTGGCGAGCTGATCTGCGCAGACCATACCTCTTGATCAATGGGGTCCGGCACCGTTAATGAGACCGCCAGGATGCCATCCTCAGAACTCAGCACTGACTGTTCAACGCCGTCAACCATCACCAGCATTCCAGCAACAGGTCTACCGGCGTCATCGATCATCTCAATCAAAATGTCAACGGTTTCTCCAGGCTCGACCTGCTCTGGAGCGGAAAAAGAAATGTTAACCATAAATGGTTTAACATCCGATGCAACAGAGGCACTAGAACTGAGATATTGATCTGTAGCTTGCGAGCTGATCTGCGCAGACCATACCTGTTGATCAGTGGGGTCCGGCACCGTTAATGACACCGCCAGGATGCCATCCTCAGAACTCAGCACTGACTGTTCAACGCCGTCAACCATCACCGGCATTCCAGCAACAGGTCTGCCGGCGTCATCGATCATCTCAATCAAAATTTCAACGGTTTCTCCAGACCTGACATACTCTGGAACGGATACTCGAATATCGACCTGTGAAACGACAAGAGTTTCAGAGGTTAAACTGGCTTCGTTTCCCAGGTTGGGGGCCCTGATGATGAAAGTTTGCCTACCCAGTTCCGAGAATACGTCTATATCCCTCGATAAGACGAAACCACCGTCATTATCCGTGGACGTTTCCGCCACAACTGATTCAGCCCATTGAAGTTCAATGATTCTATTCGCCGCAGGCGAACCATCTTGAGTAAGCCGACCTCTTATTTCGTGAACCTCGCCCAGCACTGCCTTGGGAGAATCTGTAATCACAATCTCCACTTGTGCAATATCAATCAAGATTTGAGCAGAAGCCGACCGAATGGATCCGGTGCCGGCAAAATTGGCAAAAACCTCTTGCGACGGTCCATTCCCCAAAATTACATCATATTCGAAACTCCCGTCATCACCAGTAGTTATAGTTGACGGAGCCGTGTTTGTCCCGGAAAACTGTAGATCCAGAGAAGCCAGCGGGTTTCCATCTACGTCCGTTAGGCTGCCGCTAAGTAGAACTGTCTCACCGGCAAATCCGATCAAAGGCGCTGTCATATCTATCACGGTCGACTGAATCACTTCGATCGATCGAGAAGCCGAGTCACTCAGCACAAAATCCCCACCCTTAGTAACCACTTCAACTGTATACATACCTGCCGTTCCCAAAGGGCCAATATTCTGAGCGAATATCCCATCAGAAGAAATCTCTACTGACGAAAACAGCTGTCCGTCTAAAGATATTTCAACTGACAACTCATTTGTTGGAAGTGAGCCTGAAGAAATTACCTGACCCGAAACGAACAAGTCATCTCCAGTATTAAGATCAGGCATCTCATCCAAGGAAATCGAGGTGAAAGCGAGTACGGTAATGCTGGATTCGTCTTTACTTTCCGAATACAAATCATCTCCATGGAAAATAACTTTTACATTTTCCAACCCCGCATCGAAAAAGGTGTGAGGTATCTCTATTAAGGACGTAGCCTCAATAGCCTCGTCAGATCCGATCGTGACAATGAATGGCCTATCTTCGATAATCCCACCGGCAATGTCGAAAAGTCCCACTTGAATGGGAATCTCCGAGTCCACCAGTGTGGAAGAGGGCATCAATATATCGATACTGGTTGGAAACCTTGCCCGAGCATCAAATTCAACGGTACTTGGCAACAATAATTCTGAGCCAGCGTACGAAGCAACAACACTTATAACCCCTGCATCGTTGATGATGATTGATTCGTTGAATGAGCCCCGAGTATCGGTGGTCAGAGAAAACTCTTCATCCCCAATACTCAAGTCGATGCTCGCGTTTTCCACCGGAATGCCAGCATCATCCGACAGTGAACCACTAACGACAAACTCATCTCCGACCAAAAGCTGTTGATCTGAGCTTAAAGAAATATTCGTACCAGAAATTATTAATATCGGTGGATCACTATCAGATCCAAGATAAAAAGCACTTTGACTTGTCACAGCTATAACTTGGAGGCTTCCAGTACCAAGTGTTAGCGGGAACACTATCTCAATGTCAAACTCGCCATCAACAACAGAACCAGATCCCACTGTTGTAGCACCATCCAACTTGACATCAAGTGGATCATCCGGTGAAACATCATTGAGATAAATTGTCACGGTTGGGCCATTTACAACCGAATTATCTGCAGCCGTTACCAAGCCCTTAACTCTCCCTGTACCGCCGAGTCTGACCATAGCGGGTTGTTCGATAATCAAGGTCTCCGTAGCCACTTGAGCCTTGGCTTCCGCTATAGGGTCATCGTTCTCAACAGTCGTGACGGTTCCGATGGGTCCGCCTCCACCAACTGAGTTATCTATTGGTATAGACGTGGCGTCTGGTATAGAGGTGGGTATTGAATCTGGCACATCAGTAGTTATGCGGGTCCAGGACGGATCTGATCCCTTTGAAACGATACGCGTCTGATCGGATCCATCAGCATTCACCGCCCAGATCGAATTGCTGCCCTTACTAAACACTGTATATGCAATTTTGCCACCATTGGGAGACCATGACGGCCCAAAGCCCGGTTCCACCACTCGAACCTGATTAGACCCATCTGAATCCATCATAAAAATCTCTTTAACCAGGCCATTAAACGTAACGTTTGTGAAAGCGATCTTGCTTCCATCAGGAGACCATGAAGGATCGATTTGCTTTTCAGATCTGTCCGAGAGATTCACCTGATTGGAACCATCGATATCCATAAGGTAAATGTCATAGTCCCCATCGCGGTCAGAAGCGAACGCTATTTTCTTTCCATCAGGAGACCATGAAGGCAGCGAGTCTATGGCACTGTTGTCTGTAAGACGGGTCTGATTAGAACCATCTGAATCCATAACATAAATCTCTAAAGCTCCCCTACGACTGGAATGGAACGCGATCCTTTTACCATCGGGAGACCAGGATGCAGCGTCATCTAGTGCATCGTTATTGGTAAGACGCGTCTGATTAGAACCGTCCGCATCCATAACGTAGATTTCCCTATTACCATCCCGCTCTGACGTGAACACAATTTTCGACCCACCAAAAGCCATCGATGATGCATAGTCAAAACTGGAATGATTAGAAAGATTTGTAGGATCAGATCCATCTGGATTCATGATGTAAATCTCATTAACCCCATCAACAGGCGAAGAATAGGAAATTTTGCTCAACAACGGAATCGGTGTCGGAGTGCTGGTAGGCTCAGGAATTGCAGTCGGCAAGGGAGTCGGAGCAGGCGTCGGAGTTGGCACAGGTGTTGGTGCGGGAACTGGAGTCGGTGTCGGCTTCTCAGGCAGATCTTCTATTTCCCCATATTCTTGATACTCTTCTAAGCTATCTTGGCTGGAAGACCCAGACTGATTTCGAATATTTGCGCCCCCTGGAGTTGGGTCAAACTCGATCCATCCGAGTCCATCAAAGGCAACCTCCGCCCACTGGTGAGCCTGATCGGAATAAACTATTTGGTCTCCTGCTATTGGTTCAATGCCCCAACCAGCGACAACACGTGAAGACAACCCAACTGATCTCGCCATCAATACAAATGCACTAGAGAAGTTGCCGCATGTCCCAACCCAGTCACGAAACAAAAAATTTACAACCGGATCAGATTTAATACCCGCAGCTGGCACAGATTCATCAGAGAATCCATATTCAAAGCTGGTATTCAGATATTCAGCTATACGCACAGCTTTTTCGTAATCTGAATCAGCACCTGCCACAACCTGTTGTGCCAATGGCGCAATTCTAGGATCCAAATCATCTGGTAACCGGGTGTATTCATCGACTGAAAAAGATTCAGCGTCGAATACATCCCCAGCAGTGAATTCAACGACTGCCGAGGTGAACACAACCGGATCAGACCCAGCAGCCGAAACCATTGCCATGGCAGGCACGCTAAATTCACCGGGAACAGAACTTAGGAATAAGCGGGCTGGTGTAGGCATTTGCGAGTCAAGAGAAACCGCAGGATTCGCAGATTGAATAGTTATCGATCGATAATCAATCGACGCAGAAACAGATGGATATGCCGATATCAACCCCGTAGCAAACCTCCCATCGTATCCCTGAATCAGAGCACTGCCTGCCGCGTCCCTTGAATCAAATTGCTGGTCCGGCAGCACATCAATGGATACGTTAGGCCCGGCGGGAATCCACGCCCCTCCAGAATAAGTTTCTCCTATTGCAGTTCTAAGGTATCCAAAATCACCATCACCGGAAATAGAAAAGACTGGGAATCTCACAGGCTCACTTGCTCTCTGAGCAGTCGTGGAAGGGCTTCCAATGAGATTGTTGACCTGATCGAGACCTATTGACCCACCGGTTTCCGGGTCAATAATCGCCTCTCCAGTCATTGCACTGTAAGCCACAGCACCAGCAGCTGCACCCAACAAAAGTAGCCCTTGCTGCTGATCAGTCAAATTTTCGAATACCGCTGGATCCATAGACTGAGCGAGGTTCTTATAGGATTCTAATAGATGCTCTTTTTCCTGATCGGTTAATTTCTCAAACATCTCCGGTTCGATGGATTCGGCAAGACTTTCCACAGACTCTGGGAATCCAGTCGTTTCGAAATCATTGGCGTCCAGATTGAATGGCTCATTACCAAACAAATAACCTCCTAACGGGGACAAGGGATCAATACCAGCAGTGTCGATCAACTCCTGAGTTGACCCGAAATCAATTGGATAGCCATCTTCACCAATTAAAGTCTCTGGTTCAACCTCCTTGAGATCACTAGGCCTTAGCCATGTTCTACTCGTCTTACCAGAACTCGTTCTGGTCGGAGCACCCTCCACTGGTGTCGGATCGAATCTAATCCAACCGAAATTTTCAAAAGCAACCTCTGCCCATTGATGGGCCTGGTTTGTATACACAAACTGATCTTTATTCTGTGGGGCAACTGCCCATCCTGAAACGACGCGAGATGGGAGTCCTATACTTCTAGCCAAAAGCACATATGCTGAAGAAAAATTCCCTGCTGTACCGATTCGTGACCCTAGCAAAAATTCTTTGACCGGATCCTGATGTTCGGTCTCATCAGGCATAGTTAGATCCCGATAGTCATATTCAAACTCATCCCTAAGGTAATTCTCCAAAGCAATCGCTTTTTCAAAATCAGTAATAGAAGCGGTGATCTGCCGTTCAGCGATCGATTCAAGATCAACCTTGAGGTCTTGAGGTAATTGTAGATACACCTCGTGAATCCCGGTCCCCTGTGGATTCATAACTTTAGCTTTGGCAAGCATCTGCTCGTTATAAATTCGAATCGGAGAGATAAAGTTTGACTGCTGATATCCTCCATCGGACGAAAAAACATGCGCGTATTTGGCATATGTCCCCGAAATTTGATTAGATCCGATCAGTTGCGTTGCAGGAACTGGACCCGGAGCTATTGGACGCTCATCATTCAGACTTTTGACGGTCAGCCGTTCCGTAAGGCTACGAACTATGAACTCCTCACTAGGACCAAATAAGAGCGCAGATTCATCCGTTATACCCTCAGATAAAACTTCGTCCAATATCGACTGAATAGTTTCGTTGGACGGCAAGGTAACAGGCCGCTCCTCAACTTGCCGCCATTGGCCGTTCGAGTAGGTATCTCCGACAGCCGTACGCAAATAACCGGTTCGGCCTGCATTATCCACGCGGAATACGGGTAATCGGCCTGGATTACCGGCTCGGATTGCTGACACGCCTGGGGTTATCGTAAGAAAATCATCAGCGGATTTCACAGCCCCCCCGGTTTCGAGAGTAGTGACCGTAGAACCATCATCCAACGTCTCCGTGGTATCACCCGGATCACCGGGCGTACCTATGAACTCGGCAATTCGCTCGTTAGTTCTTCCCTCCGCAGTACTCGTCTGACCGAATAAATCTGAAAACACCGGTAAAAATAGAGCTAGAAGTCCAATCCAAAGAGCAATATATAGACCTGTCGCCCAGGGATTCCTATCCCTTATTAACGCCAGCATCAGCAGTGATAAACACCATGCGAATGCGAGTCCTGTGACCAGAGGTGTCAAACTCTCAGGAACTCCTATACTGGAAGAGGAATCACCCCCTGACGGCAACAATTTAAATAGGGGCTGCCCTGGCAATAAGAGGACAGCGCAAAGTGCCGTACCGAACCCGATAATTGCAAGCGAAACCATAAGATTTGACCTGAAGATGTAGGAGGCGGCAATGGTAACTACGAAAGTAGAAGCCACGGCAAAAACCAGCAACACACCATTACCAACTACAAGGTCCGAGCTGCCTGTCGATTGAATATTCTCTGCAAAAATGCTATCGGATCCTTCAGGTGCCACATCCGCTAGGTTACCAACCGCTCCTATCAGGATCAAAAACCCAACAAACAACAAAAAGGGTGGCAGGAAACGTATAAAGTGCCTTTGAATCCAACCACGTCGTGGATCGATATAAACTCTGCGTGCAAGTTGTTGGATTGAAGTCAAGACTCTAACTATATGAACGGTATGAACACCACATTTAAGAGGCCACCCGCGCTATACCCTCAAATAAATCTAAATCTAATAATTCAATATTATTTAGCGTTCATTGCACGGGTGTACGCTTTCCATGGGACTATACCAACAACACTGCCCACAAAATATTGCCTACTACGCCACGGGTAACGAATTCGAGCATAATACCCACAGACACAAGGCGCAGATTTATGTTCCGGTCATATCGTTAGATGCGATAGGCCATTTCTCTGATGATGTTCGTTGTTCTCGAATAGAGCCAGACCTATTAGGCCAGCCCGTTCCCAATGCAAAAGCCAATACCCCAATGAATATCCATGGAATCGTCTGGTTCCTCAAACGCTCCTGCCAAACTTGGAGTATTTCAAATAACTTATCTACTGGTCCGTTTTCTTTGAATTCCTCTGCCAAACTTGGGTAGTTCTCTTCCATCTGAAGGCCAAAGTCAGTGGTCTTCGGCAAATATTGCTCATAAATATCAGCAGAGTAATTCGACCAGAGAATCGAAATTCCTGCGTATACCAATACGGCCGTCACTGCGAGTATCGCCCCTCCCCATTTCAACCTAGAAGACCACCTGTCTGCGGCAAAATAGGCCAGTAAAAACAAAGGCAATACAATTAACAACCAGATTAACCAACGGAATGACAGTACCGTTGCCAGATTATGGCGCAGATCTTCTAGTTGTACTCGGCTGGATTCGTCCAGGCCTTCAACAAAATCTCTATCCGTCCAGACAACACCATCTGCAATCAAATCGATAAGGCCTTCGGCAGTCATTTGAGCATCAGGATCAATCAATTGTTCACGACGATAAAATCCAGCCCCTGCAAGGGAATCAAGTAAATCCTGATCAGAAAATTCAACCCCGTCGGCAACATTTTGACGCACGTTATCAACAACAGCCATATCCCCGCCGATTACCGATTTGAAAAAAACATGCGAATAATACAAGTCATCGGGGATCTGTTGGCCTATGAAGTTATCAACTTCCATCCTAAGTAATGGATGGAGTGAATCAAGAATCGGATCAACAGACGAATCACCACCAGGAATACAAGAAGGCAAACTCCTGCGAGATACGTCTTCAGACGCGCGCTTTATCTCAATCGCGGATTCACATGTTGGACGTTCATTAATGGATTCTCTCAACTCATTCATGACCAGTTCAGTCAACACAAATGAGGCAGCGTCCTTCCGCTCCTTAAGAGAAATGCTCAGGGTGATTTCATCCTGAGAACTGACGAGGTAAGCGGTTAGTTCGTCAATCAATCCATTCCCAAGCTCCTCAACCCATTCCCTCGGGGCAATGGCCTCCATGACATCGAGAACTTCTTGATTGGTAAGGGTAATGCCAAAGCCGACCTCGTGAGCCAATCCAAGAACCTGTCCTAGTAATGGTCGAACCATCTGCTCAAACACCAACCGATAAAGAATTTTGTCGTCATTCAGCTTGGATTTCATAATCTCACCAGCGATAACAACACGATCCTCAACCCGCATCACAAATTGAAATTCGTCCGCATCGTCGGCCAAATACGGAGCCATGGTGTGAGTCACGGATACTGCGTGATGGTCTATCCATTCAGGTGCAAAAAGTGCGAAGGCAATCTGTTGTAATTCCGACTCATCAAAACCCAGTCCCAGCGCAGGCTCCAGAACATCGGAGTTCAATAAAAGCATTGTCGGGAAAATTAAATCCTCAACCAGCTCACCAGATAGCAGAGTACTTTTTAGCAACCGCTCAGTAGCTATTGGTATTTCTCTGATACGTTCCTGCGCTGCCAGATCAACCGTGAAGCTGTCCTGTGCACCGTATAAATATGCAAGGCCAATACCAAGATTCTCACCTAACTCCCGGCGTATATATTCCCTCGGGAGAACATCATCCACGAACACCTTAAAACCGCGTGGATCACCATCAGGATTGTCGAGTTTAAGAACATGAATAAACTCACTATCTTCTCGATAAAATTTTATCTCATACTCACGAGCCGATAAATCCTCGGAAAGCCTCACCATCAGGTCGTCATATATATAGTCATAAATCTCAACATCATCCAATATCCTCACAACTAGATCTTCACTTGATACAGTACTCACGATCTGATTGATCGTGATTGCAAAAAGAAAGACCAGCGCAAAGACCGGCACGAGGAGTATTACGAGTAGTGTTCGCATGCCATAGAGATCTTAACGAATCCAGTTCGCTTAGAGGAAATTAAATCGATATCGATATTGCCGGCAAGTGAATATAACTCTCCGACCAACGCATTCTATTCGCTGAATAAATATAACTACAGATCACACAGTGACACGGCCGTATTAAAATCATGTTACAAATTGGGGAATTCATATCCGACGAAACTGCAACTCAAATCGGGATTCCTACCACTCGTGGATTCTAAACGACCTGAAAACTAACAATCATGGATATTAAAAGGTTCACTCGAATACTAATTGCAAAGTCTTTTATCAAAGTAATTACCCCGCGCACGATCGTCTTACTGGCTGTAACAGCCATTCTTGCTGGCTGTACAACAAGTCCTGCAAATCTTAAAGATGCAGCAGAAGCAGGTGGAGAGGACTCAATAAAGGCCTCCGTCGATGCGACGCTCGAGGCGATGAGAGAAGATGCCACTGCAACCCCAGTCGCGGACCAAGGTAGCCGCGGGGTAGCTCCGACACCAAAAACAGATGGCACGCCAATAGCGGAAGATGATTCAACTGAAACCCTCACCTCCGTAACAGGCCGCGCCATGTGGAATGACCAGCCACTGAAAGCAGTTGACGTCATCGCTGTTATGGGGGACGCAAATTCCCAGCAACCTCCGGTAGCTACTGGCTCAGTCGATGCTGACGGCTACATCACAATCACACTCAGCAGATCGGGTTTGCACACTATATGGGTGACGGGCACTGACACCGATGAATACTGGGGCACAGGTGCCAAGGTATGGGCAGACCCCGGAAATACAATTGAACTAGGATATGTATATATCAACAAAAAGTTGACATTGCACCACAAACTAGATAGATGGATGACTTCCACCCCGACGTTCACCTGGGACGCGTTCCCTGATGCCGTGAATTATCACATTGACGTGTTCGACACAACTACGGATGAAGCGGTTATACAGATAGAGCTTGGCAACGCAACTGAGTACACAGTAGAAACCCCGCTGACTCCGAAGATCAATTACATAGTGAACGTACGGGCCGAATCTGCTTCAGGTACAGGGATCGCATATGACAGGCACTCTTTCGATATTAGTGATGAAACTGAAAGCGAGACGTCGGTCACACCCAGCCCCACAGTTTTAGCAACTAATACTGACATAGAAAAAGTACACGCCGTTTTTTATGCAGAACATTATTTTTCAGACTCATATGCCAGTCATATTTACATCATCGAACCTAACGCTGAAAACCCGAAAAATATCTCCAATGACCGGTTCTGGGATATAAACCCAACTCTGTCGCCAGACGGTACCAAGATCGCGTTTATGACAGCCCAAGAAGGAGATTATGAAATCCGAGTTATGAACGCCGATGGCTCGAATCAGATAGCTCCACTTTCCCGTTATCCTCTGGACATATTCAGTAATCTACCTAATGCCGAGATCTGTAAAAACGAATCGGTTTATTTCCAGAACATAATCTGGTCCCCGGATGGCAACAGCATGGCCTTTTCCGCTACTCATTACTGTGATAGTACGAATCACACTAATGCTATCTACACGATGGATCCTGACGGATCCAATGTTTATAGACTCATAAATTTGAATGCCAGCCCGCTTAACATCGGTTGGTCCCCCGATGGCAGCAAAATAATCTTTGAGGCATGGGAAGCTGAGTACAGTGATATCTTCACCGTAGATATCGATGGATATAGTAGCGATATCCTCACCAATTCAGATTCTTGGCCCCAGTATCCAAAGTGGTCACCAGATGGCAGCAAAATAGTATTTTCCTTATATAAGGAAAATATTTCAGATCCAGCTGCCACAGGAAATAATTCCATCTACTTTATGGATGCAGATGGATCCAATCGTTATGAACTGCCTAATTTGGAAGGAGACGCTTACACCCCCAGTTGGTCTCCGGATGGCAGCAAAATAGTCTTTGAGGGATACGAAGGTGATTACAGCGATATCTTTACCGCAGATATAGATGGATCCAATATCTATAACCTCACCAATTCCGATTCCCAGGACAGCACTCCGAAATGGTCTCCGGATGGCAGAAAAATAATCTTCACTTCATATTTCAATGGTGCCCCTTCCATTTATGTCATGGACTCAGACGGATCCAACCAGAAGCTCTGGATAGAATTTGAAACTAACGCAGAAATAAGCGTTTATATGCCGCATCTTTTGTCATGCGGAGTAACCGAGTGCTACAGTTTCGACTCCTCTTACACCATAGAAATCGAAGACCCTTCCGAAGGTTCTGCCACACAAGATGCACCTTCAGCTGAGTTAACTACTGACATACCAGATGTGTCTTCATCTCAGGGCGATCTTCCTGACATACCAGATGCGACATCAATTCAGGACGATGCGGATTGTGATGAAACTAAACCAACGCAATTCGTTGCCAGTGGATTCACATTCCAGAGTGAAGATGAAACGTTCCTGAAAGTAGATGATGACGGTAATCCTCAGGGCAATACATGCGGAATCCTCGGAAGTTACCAGCGGTTCCCGGTTCTGAATGATTGGCACACAGGAATCATCAGCTACGACACCAAAGTAACCGCCACCGGGGAGACAGGTAACTCTCAGTATCGTTGGACCAATAATGCCGGCAGCTCATGGCCTTTGTACCCGGAATTCCATGTATCAAGATTCAATACAGACAGCCAGAACCCGTATTACGATTACCCGCCAGGTGAAAGCCATCCGTACTTCACAATTTTTGCCGGACATCCTGACATCACCGAAGGTGACAACCGAAAGCGACCGATCGACTTCTTCACGACCATACAATATGGTGACGTACCCATCGGCACAGTTGGAGAAACTTACGAGTTGGAAGGCTGGGCAGTCGAGTATGGATGCTGCGTGATAGACGACGAGGTGACGGCTAAGGTAATTTGGGGTGATAGCGATCAGGCAGTTCCGGTCACACTGAACAGTGATGGTCTGGTATTAAGAAATATACAGGCAAGCCACGTTTACGAATCACCTGGTGAGTACAACGGAAAAATCATGGTATTTAGCAAGGGAATATTGATAGCTGAAGCCACTTTCGACGCCGTGGTACGCGCAGCCAGTTGATTTAGCCCGGCTATTCAGCCAATCGATAGAACGCTTAAATACCAGGTGGCGGCACCACCACATCGCC
>TARA_B100000686_G_scaffold348029_1_pt1 | contig 17726 bp, 16 predicted proteins | sample TARA_B100000686 | Tara Oceans TARA_B100000686 (sample SAMEA2622733) | marine metagenome | biome: marine biome (ENVO:00000447); feature: marine epipelagic mixed layer (ENVO:xxxxxxxxx); material: "saline water (ENVO:00002010), including plankton (ENVO:xxxxxxxx)" | depth 150 m
GAATCTTTTCTAAAGATTTATAGAGAAAATGCTATGCGCGAGTTCAGTTTAAGCAACAATGTTGACCTAGAAGTGAACGAAGAATCCGTTAGGACTTACCTTAAGAATTTGGCTTCTAAAGAAGAGCGGCAAAAAAAATTAGTTCTTAAAGAAGGTATTTTTATAACTTACCATGATAATGGAAGAATAAAGGAAAAGGGTGAATATATTTCTGGAAGAAAAGAAGGTAACTGGAAAGTATATAATCAGAGAGGAAGTCTCATCAACACCCTTAATTACAAAAAAGGAAAATTAGTTAAGACTGATTCGCCAGATAGGATTAAGAATTTTGCAAATTATCATGAGAATGGACGCATCAAAGAGCAGGGAATAACTATCAATGGTAATAGAGATGGTGAATGGAAATTTTATAATTCTAGAGGGAAGTTGGAAAAAATTACTATTTATGCAAAGGGAAAAATTATTCAACAGGATAACCCAGAAAAAATGGAGAGATCCACTGAATATCATGAAAATGGACGCATTAGAGCACAGGGTTTAGTGAAAAATGGCAAGAAAGACGGTGTATGGAAACTTTACAGCAGCAGAGGCAAGATGGTAAAGTCTGTTACCTATGCCAGCGGTAAGATTATACGAGATGATGGTTCATCAAAAAAGGATGCGCCAAAATCATCTTCAAGGAAAGATTCTTATCTGACTTACCATGATAACGGTCGTATAAAAGTATCTGGATCATTCAAAGATAACAAAAAGTCTGGTGAATGGAGAGAATATGATGAGCGTGGTAAAATTATAACTATTACTATTTATTCTAATGGGGGAATATTATTTCAACAAAATCCTAATAAAGTTAAAGAATATACTTCTTACCATAGTAATGGCCGTATAAAAGAACAAGGAATGTTCAATGGGAAAAAAAGAGATGGTGAATGGCATTTATATAGCAAGCGTGGAAAATTATTGCGGAAAACAAATTATTTTCAGGGTGATATTATTAAACAGAATAGTACTAGGATTATTGATTCATTCGTAACATACCACAAAAATGGTTTTGTGAAAGAAGAAGGTATTTTAAAAATGGGACAGCGTGATGGTATCTGGAAACGCTATGATGATGATGGGGAGCATATTGAAACAGTGACATACATTAATGGAAAAGTTCTTAGCAGAGAGAAGGCATAAAAATGTAATAAACAATAATAAATTAAAAACCCTTCAAAAGAAGGGTTTTTAATTTATAGCCACAAAAATTTCTTGAGATTAATTTCTTTTTTTCTCATAATACACTATTAGATTTTAGGAGAAACTATGAAAGATTATGTTAAAGGCTTTATTACAGGAATTACATTTCCTCTATGTATATTATTTTTTGGATCAAGTGAAAAAAGTAAAATAAACGAAATTCTAAAAGAAATCCAGCGGGATATTAGTAATATAGAAAGTGACATATACCGTATAAACGAAAAAGGGATTGAATGCCTTGGCTCTGTTCGATGCGGTGGTGGATTTGTGGATGATGTAATAGGCAAGGTGAACTGTAAGTGAAATATGCTTCTTTAATACTGATAATTAGTCAGTATTTCTGTGGGTTTTTGTATGCTCAGTCAACATATATATCAATCCAGCCATTTGGTCATTCTGGGGTTGATGAAAAGGTTGCTGGAGAAATAATATACAGTTTTGAAAACCAGTTTAGGAAATCTACCATCGTTACCTTAGTATCAACTGAACAGGAATCTGATTTTATGAATCAATATAAATACCAATTAGTTGGTGGTATCCTTACAAATCCAATACAACTGCAAAATATGTTTCATAGATATAAACTGGTTAGAGGTCGAATTGACCTTTTTCCTGAACATTATCTTCTATTTTCGGAAATGGTTGATATGCATACTGGATCTATAGAATCTGTTTTTCAGTTTAAAGGTGGATTGGAAGATATACTCACAAAAGGAGTGGATGGTATGATATTAGAATTTTCTAGTCGTATAGCAAAGTTTATTTTATGATTGTTTCCTCAATATCATACAGCTTCTTATCCTAAGAAATACATGGTATTAATTTGAAATAATCTAATAATACACCTAATTTAGTATCCAACTCTTAGCCAAAAGACCTAAGTATTTGTAAATAGATAAGATAAGGTTTGCGGCCGATACGGTTAGGCTGGAAACGGTTTAACCGCTCCCGATTCCTATTTTCTATGGGATGAATTGGAATGAGTATGAATGACACGATAATACAAAATCATATCCTAGATTCCCAGGGTGCTTATCCACCCTTAATTAAAGATAAGTTTGGTCGTACCTTTGATTACCTTCGAATTGCAATTAATGAAAAGTGTAATCTACGTTGCATATATTGCATGCCTGAAGAAGGGATACCTTTTAAACCTTCAAATGAGCTACTTAATACAGAAGAAATAAAACGAATTGTGAAAATTTCGGTTAGTTTAGGCGTGAAAAAGGTGCGTTTTACTGGTGGAGAGCCGTTACTTCGAAAGGACATTTTTGAATTAATTCAAGTTGCAGCATCTACACCAGGTATTCGATCTGTACATTTAACCACCAATGGTGTCCTGTTACGGCCCAATATACTAAAATTACAGGAAGCAGGTTTATCTGGAGTTAATATTAGTTTAGATACTTTGGATTCTAAGAAATTTAAGAAAATAGCAAGAAGAAGTAGTTTATCTAATGTAATGGATGGATTGGAATCCGCCTTATCTGCCGAATCACTTAGAACGAAATTAAATGTGGTATTAATGCGAAATTTTAATGATGATGAATTATACCACTTTGCTGAATTAACAAAAGATATTGATATAGTAGTGCGCTTTATTGAGTTAATGCCTTTTGATTCACAACAGATTTGGAAAACAGGCAAATTCTATAGAGTTGATCAAATTATAAGTGATCTAAGAAATTTATTTCCCAATATGTCTATAACCGATGGTACACGCACTGAACACAGCATTTTCAATATACCTGGATATCGTGGAAAAATTGCTGTTATACCTGCCTATTCTCGCCATTTGTGCGGAGCATGTAACCGTATTCGAATTACGGCAGATGGCAAAATTTTAAACTGTCTTTTTTCAGATGAAGAAACTAGCTTAATTGCCCCGATGCGTGATGGCGCAATTGATGAAGAAATTGCTCAATTAATAAAAAATGCAATGTGGAAGAAACTAGAAAATGGCTGGGAAGCTCAAAAAAAAGGTGCAGAGCAAAGAAATAGTATGACACAGATTGGAGGATAAATTATGAAGGAATTTTCACATCTTGATATTCAGGGAAACGTACAAATGGTTGATGTAACTGAAAAACAGACTAGTCTACGCACCGCAAAAGCTAAAGGAAAAATTTTTGTAAATTCGGAAACAATTCAAAGATTTAAAGAAAATACACTTCCTAAAGGGAATGTATTAACTACAGCAAAATTAGCTGGTATTCAGGCTGCTAAAAAAACTTCAGAACTGATCCCAATGTGTCATCAACTCCAACTTTCACATGTCGATATTACCATCGAATTTGAAGAGCAGGAATTAATAATTACATCAGTTGTAAAGACGAAAGAAGCTACTGGGGTGGAGATGGAAGCATTAACAGCCGTATCCGTAGCTGCTTTAACTATCTATGACATGTGCAAAGCTATAGATAAAAATATGATCATAGGGGAGATTGCACTAAAATGCAAAATAGGTGGCAGATCAAGTCATGCTGTAGAATATAGACCCAAAGTAGGTATAATCACGATGAGTGATGGTGTGGCTTCTGGGAACCGGGAAGATAAATCTGGAAAAATCTTATCTGATGGATTTGAGCGGTCTGGTTGTAAGATTATGAAACAGTTGGTATTGCCTGATGGATCAGAAGAACTTAAAAAAACTATTAAATCCTGGATTAATACTGGTTTGGAACTTATTATTACAACAGGTGGAACTGGCTTAGGGCCAAGAGACTTGACTATCCCCATAATGGAGAAAATATTCGATTACCGTCTTCCAGGTTTAGAGCAGTCTCTTCACGCTTATGGAAGAAATAAATTATCTACCGCAAGTCTATCACGTTTGGCTGCTGGTATAGTTAAATCTGCAGTAGTAGTTTGTCTACCAGGTAGTCCTGGAGCTGCAAAAGATGGTCTATCAGTATTGATTCCCAATATTTTTCATGCGTTCCATATGATGAAAGGTGAAGGGCATTAAAACTTAATTTATCTTATATGATTTCCGTAGAAAAAGCTCACATGATTATTTTGGATAAAGTAAAGATCCAAGATTCCAAAAAGGTTAAGCTGGATGAATCTTCAGGAATGGTATTAGCTGAAGATATAACTGCTCTTTTTCCTATGCCTAGATTTGATAATTCAGCAATGGATGGATTTGCAGTTAGGTCTGTTGATATTATTGACGCAAAAAAAGATAATCCAGTAATATTAAAAATGATCGGTGGTATTCCAGCTGGTGATAAAGGGGATATTACTTTAGGTCAAGGAGAGTGTGTTCAATGTATGACTGGTGCACCTATTCCAAAAGGTGCGGATGCAGTTGTTATGGTAGAAGATACTAGTGGTTATAACAGCGGTCCAACAGTACAAATTTTCTTAGACGCATATACTGGAAAACATATCCGAAGAAAAGGAGAAGAAATTTCTGAAGGTGAAGTGCTTGTAGCTAAAAATACTAAAATTACACCTGCAGAAATAGGTACTCTTTCGACTTTTGGGTATAGTAAGGTATCTGTCTATCGTACTCCAAAGGTTGCTCTATTATCAACTGGTGATGAATTGGTAAAACCAGGTCAACCATTAAAGACTGGTCAGATATATAATTCAAATTTGTTTGTATTCACCGATTTAGCTAAAAGAGTGGGAGCAGAAATCATAATGGATGACATTGTTGGAGATAATCATCAGGATCTCCGTGATTTTCTTTCGAAAGCATTGCTTAAATGTGATATTCTTATTTCATCAGGCGGAGTTTCAATGGGTACTCATGATTATTTAAGAGAAATTCTTGAAGAATTAGGGGTAAAAGAACATCTATGGAAAGTTGCTCAGAAACCTGGTAAACCTCTTTATTTTGGCAGTACTCCCGATAATTTAATATTTGGTCTTCCAGGAAATCCTGTATCTAGTTTCATTGGTTTTATGGAGTGGGTATGGCCAGTTATAGAAAAAATGATGGGCTTAAATGTAAGTCATGCATTAAATGCTATACTAACAGAAACGTTTCCTAGAGAGCAGGTTAAAACACGGTTTTTATTTGGAATAGCCAAGTGGAAAGATAGTCGCTTGGTATGTGCACCTTCTTTAAAATTTGGTTCTCATATGCTAACATCTTCTTTAAAGGCAAATTGTATAATTAAAAGTGATCCTGGAAATGGACCTCTAAAACCAGGAGACCAGGTAAAGATTCGGTTACTTCCTTGGAAACAAATTTTATGATTATCACTCCTCAGGAACTTCAACAATGGTTAGATGAAAAGCGAAAAATTGAAGTAATTGATCTGCGTAATGAAGGTCAACGTCAGGAATTTCCTCTTACAGGTATAAATTCAGTGGTTGCAGATTCAGAATCAATAACCAATCCCAATGGTCAGCCAATTGTTTTAATCTGCCAGTTTGGAATCATTACTGAAGGGGTAATTATGGAAAATGAATTGGAAAAGGCTTATAGCCTTTTAGGTGGAGCTTTAGCGTGGGAAGCACTACAGTCTGAGAAAGATGATTTAAGCATATGGTCGCGGCAAACAATGTTACCTGAGATTGGTATATCTGGGCAGAAAAAATTAAGAACAGCTAGTATTGCTATAGTTGGTCTTGGTGGTTTGGGATGTCCAGCAGCGACAATGTTGGCGGCTGCCGGTATAGGTACCTTGAGACTAATAGATGGTGACCATATTGAACTTTCCAATATCCATCGGCAACCATTATACGGTACCAATGATATCGGAAAAATGAAAGTAACTACTGCAAAAAACATCTTAAATAAAAATTACAACAGAGTGGTATTAGAAGATATAAAAGAATATCTTAATGAAAAAAATGCCATCCAGTATTTGCGAGGCGTGGATATTATCATTGATGCGACTGATAGTATTCAAATTAGGAGGGTAATTGATCATGCTTCTAAGGAATTAAATATCCCAATGGTATATGGTGGCCTGTATCGCTTCGATGGACAGGTTTCTGTTTTAAATTATAATGGTGGACCTGGTTATAAAGAATTATTTCCTGATGGTTCTTTTGGTGGAAACAGTTGTTCTGATTTGGGGGTATTGGGTATGCTTCCAGGAATCATTGGAAATATACAGGCTTTAGAAGCTGTGAAACTAATTGTTGGTATAGATTCAAATTTGTCTGGTAAATTACTTGTTTATAATGGTTTCACACATGATACAACAATAATAAGGCTAACTTAGAGAAAAAAATGAAAGTTACAGTGAAATGTTTTTCCCAGATCAAATTTGCTCTAGGAGTTGAGCAATTATCATTGGAGTTGGAATCTGATCAGACTACAGAAGATGTGGAAAGAATTGTAAGAAAAAATGCTAAAGGTCAATTAGATGGTATCACTCTTCGCTTGGCAGTTAACCGAGTTTACGTTCGAGAACCTGTGGTGTTAAAGGATGGTGACGAAGTTGCTTTTATTCCTCCAGTACAAGGAGGATAAATGATAATTACTGAAATTGTACGAGGCCTAATTATACCGTTTCCATCCGATGATTCCCGCACGGATGAAGGAGCTGAACTGATTTTTAATGGTCGGGTACGTGATAAAGAACAGGGTAAGGTAATCATTGGTTTGGAATATGAACATTATAATGGAATGGCTGAAAAAGAATTAAATGATATTGCCATAAAAACAGTTAATAAATTTCCAATAAGGGATCTTTTGTGCAGACACAGGGTGGGTCGTGTCAACATTGGTGAAACCAGCCTCCATGTTACAATCTGGTCAAAGCATCGAAAAGAAGGTTTGGAAGCAATGACATACTTTATTAAAGAATTAAAAAAACAAGTTCCTATATGGAAATGGGCAATTTTGGAAGATGGTAAAAAAATTCCTAGTGCGTGTTCGCATTGAATTTTATAAAGTAATAAACTTTGTCTTGAAAATAAATAACGTTAGTTTTATGTTCAGGTACCCCGAATCCTGAGAGATACGCCAGTTTCCACATACCAGGTTTCTAACAAATGAATTAGGGAGTTCATTTGGCAATACGCCTGGAAAAAGAGTATCATATAGAATTGTCGCGTGATAATGTCTGGAGAGCTATACAGGATCCAGAAATTATATCACAAATCCTACCAAATTGTAAATCTCTTGAACCAAATGGTGAAAATCAATTTACTGCTTACATTGATGTAAAAGTAGGGCCAGTTCGTAGCAAGTTTCAATCTAGTTTTGAAATGTTTGATGTAAAGGAGCCAGAAGGGTATAAGTTTCGTGTTCGAGGCGATGGTAAGAATGGTTCTATGAATGGTAATGGAGAGATAAAACTTCTTTCCAATGAAACTGGAACAAATTTCACATTTATAGCTGAAGGAAATATCTCTGGGATTCTTGCACGTGTTGGACAGCGTTTAATTGAAGCAACAGGAAAAAAATTAATGGATCAGGGATTTGAAAATTTTAAGAATAAAGTTATCGCAAGTAATATGTCCAAAGAAGGAATTAAATAAAAGGAGCTAATTATGAGTCATAAAATATCAATGACAGTAAATGGTAATACATATACAGGGGATGTTGAAGCAAGGACGCTTTTGGTAGATTTTCTTCGCGATCATTTAGATCTGACGGGTACGAATATTGGTTGTGATACCAGTCAGTGTGGTGCTTGCACAATTATGATGGATGGCTGTGTTATGAAATCCTGTACAGCTTTAGCTGTCCAGGCTGATGGTAGTGAGATTACCACGATAGAAGGGTTGGTAAATAATGGTGAGTTACATCCTATGCAACAGGCATTCTGGGATGAGCATGGTTTACAGTGCGGTTATTGTACACCTGGTATGATTATGGCTGGGGTAGGCTTATTAGATCAAAATCCAAATCCTACTGAATCAGAAATCCGTCATTGTCTTGAAGGAAATATTTGTCGTTGTACTGGTTACCAGAATATTGTAAAAGCAGTACAAAATGCCTCACAAAATTTAGAAGGAGGTGCATAATGGGTAAACATATTGGTAAAAGTATTAAAAGGGTAGAAGACCCTAGATTTATCCAGGGTAAGGGGAAGTATGTTGCAAATATTAAGCTTCCCAATATGGCTCATATCACTGTATTAAGAAGTCCTCATGCCCATGCTAAGATAAATAGTATAAATACAGAAGCTGCAAAGTCTTTGGGTGGCGTAATTGATGTGTTTACTGGTCAGGATCTTATTGATGGTGGTGTTGGTAAAATGCCGGTTATCTGGCAAGTCCCAGATAACAAGGTTCCAGATCGTTGGCCTCTAGTCCCTGATAAAGTACGCCATGTAGGTGATAGTGTTGCAGCAGTTGTGGCTGAAGATCCTTATATCGCACGTGACGCTTTAGATTTAATTGAAGTCGATTATGAAATTTTGGATGCCACAATAGGTGCAAAAGCAACAACAGAAGATGGTAAACCATTAGTTCATGATGAAATTGAAAACAATATTTCTTTTAAATGGGGTATAGGAGATCGTGAAGCATGTGATAAAGCTTTTGAAGAAGCAGATAAGGTGGTAAGTCTGGATCTGATCAACCAGCGCTTGATTGCAAATGCAATGGAACCCAGAGCGTGTGCTGCTCAATGGATGGACTCCACTGAAGAAATGACAGTGTGGACAACAAGTCAGAATCCGCACATCATCCGTTTTGGATTAAGTGCTGTCACCTTACCAATGTTGGATGAACACAAATTACGGGTTATTTCTCCCGATGTTGGTGGTGGGTTTGGTAGTAAAATATTTCACTACCCTGAAGAAGTGATAGTTCCTTGGATAGCAAAAATGATTAATAGACCATGCAAGTGGGTTGCTACTAGAAGTGAGTCCTTTATGACGGACTCGCAAGGAAGAGATCATGTCCAGGAATGTAAATTAGCTTTAAAGAGCGATGGAACCATAACTGGACTATATGTGGAGCTTCATGCAGATATGGGTGCATACCTTTCAAGTATTGCACCTTTGATTCCTACAATTATTTGCATAACACTATTCTCAGGACTATATAAAAATCCAGGAATTTGGGGAGAGACCACAGGCACACTGACTAATACAGTCCCTGTAGATGCATATAGAGGTGCTGGTAGACCGGAAGCATCTTATTTGGTTGAAAGAATAGTTGATGTAGCTGCGATGGAATTGGGTATGGATCCGATTGAGATAAGAAGAAAAAACTTTATTCCCAAAGATGAGTTTCCTTACCAGACTCCTGTAGCATTTTTATATGATAGTGGTGATTATCATGCGATGTTTGATAAACTGGAAGAGATTGCGGATTACCAAGGAATGAGAGCTGAGCAAGCCAGTGCTAGGGAAGAAGGACGGCTTGTAGGAATAGGAATAAGTGGTGCTGTCGAAGCGAGTGGATATGGACCAGCTGCAACCGTAGGGGCATTGGGTTTTTATGGTGGTTTATGGGAGCATGGAGGTATAAGGGTTCATCCAACAGGTAAAGTTACTGCTTTTACCGGATCTCATTCACATGGGCAGGGACATGAAACTACCTTCGCTCAAATTGTAGCGGATAAACTGGGTATTGATGTCACTGATGTTGATGTTGTGCATGGTGATACTGATTTAGTGACGCAAGGGATGGGAACATATGGTAGCCGTAGTGCAGCAGTTGGTGGGGAAGCACTATCGAATGCTGCAAAAAAAATTCGGGAAAAGTTGGTTACACTTGCTGCTCATCTTATGGAAGTTTCTGAAGATGATCTTGATTATGATGATGAAAATGGGAACGTCCAGGTAAAAGGGGTTCCAGATAAATCAAAAACTTTTGGTGAACTGGCATTTGCCGCATACAGTGGGCACAGTCTGCCAGAAGGAATGGATCCTGGGCTTGAAACTGCCGCATATTATAATCCAGGAAATTTTACATTTCCTTCATCTGCTCATTTGGTGCAGGTCGAAGTAGATAAAGATACTGGTGAAATTGATATCCAGAAGTATGTTGCTGTTGAAGATTGTGGAAATGTAATTAATCCCATGGTTGTAGAAGGTCAGATCTTAGGTGGAATCGTCCAGGGGGTTGGTCAGGCTCTTTATGAGCATGGTGTTTATGATGATGATGGTCAACTTGTCAGTGGATCTATGCTGGATTATACCATGCCTAGAGCTGATAATTTCCCTATGATTGAATCTGATCGCATAGAGACACCATCACCTACTAATACTTTGGGTGTTAAAGGTGTAGGAGAAATGGGAAGTATTACTTCACCCCCTGCAGTAGTGAATGCTGTTGTGGATGCCCTGTCCGATTATGGTATCAAAGATATTGAGATGCCGCTTACATCGGAAAAAATCTGGAACCTAATACAAAAAAACGGAGGTTAGATAATGCAACCAGCAAATTTTCAATACTATCGGGCCAGTTCAATTGATGAAGCTGAATCACTATATAAAGATAATACTGATCCCAGTTTTTTAGCTGGGGGACACAGTCTTATTCCAGCAATGAAGCTGCGTCTATCTGAGCCAGGAACACTTGTTGATATTTCAGGTATAGATGATCTGAAAGGGATTAGTAATGATGGTAATACGATACGTATCGGTGCTATGGTAACACATTCAGAAGTGGAAAGTTCAAATATAATTAAAGATAACTGCGGTGCATTGGCTGAAGCTGCTGGAATGATTGGTGACCCTCAGGTAAGAAATCGTGGTACTATTGGTGGTAATATAGCTCATGCAGATCCGGCTTCTGACTATCCAGGAATATTAATGGCACTGAAAGCAACCATAGTTACAAGTAATAGATCTATTAAAGTGGATGATTTTTTCACAGGGTTATTTGAAACAGCATTGAATGATGGGGAAATGATTAAAGAAGTAAAAGTTCCGATATTGGCGAATGGCAGTGTTGCTGCATATACCAAATTCTTTAATCCTGCATCACGATATGCTGTTGTTGGTGTTGGGGTTGTTATTACTATGGATAACGGATCCTGTTCTTCCTGCAGTATTGGTGTTACTGGTGCCGCTAGCCATGCGTTTCGTGCTTCTTCTGCAGAAAATGCTCTAATTGGTTCTGACCTCGGTGAGGGTGCATTAGCTCAAGCAATTACAAAAGTGCCTGATGGACAGGAGATGTTGAGTGATCTCGTTGCTTCTGCAAATTATCGTGCACATTTATGTGGTGTGCTGGCAAAAAAAGCAATAAATAAAGCAATTTCTTGATACAATACAATTGTTAAACCAATTGTTGTTATGTCATATTTAAATGACTATAGAGAAGCAAGAGAAAATCCAGAAAAGTATTGGCAAACTCAGGCAGAAAAAATTCATTGGTTCAAGTTTCCCGAAACTATTCTTTCCAAAGATAACCGAGGTAATTTTATTTGGTTTAACGGTGGGGAGATAAATACATGCTATTTAGCCTTGGATCAGCATGTAATTAATGGTAGTGGTGATCAGCCTGCGATCATTTATGATTCTCCAGTTACAAATTCTAAAAGGATTATAACATATAATTCTTTATTAGACCAAGTTTCACTTTTTGCTGGTGTATTGTCAGATTTTGGTATTCAAAAAGGTGATCGTGTTGTTATTTATATGCCCATGATCCCAGAAGCGGTGATTGCGATGTTGGCGACAGCAAGGCTAGGAGCTATTCATTCGGTTGTATTTGGTGGATTTGCTGCGAATGAGTTAGCTATTAGAATAGATGATGCGAAACCAAAGGTAATTGTATCATCTACTTGTGGTATTGAATTTGATAAAATAATACCATACAAGCCATTATTAGACAATGCAATAAAGATTGCGAAACATAAACCTGCTCATACAGTAATTTTAAAACGCCCACAGCAAAACTGCACATTAAATAATGATCGTGATCATGATTGGGACGATTGTATTAAGAATACAAACCCCAAAAATTTTGTTCCCGTATCAAGCACAGATCCCCTATATATATTATATACATCTGGAACTACTGGTAAACCAAAAGGTATTGTTCGAGATAATGGTGGTCATGCTGTTTCTTTAAATTATAGCATGGAAGCTATTTATAATATTTTTCCTGGGGATGTGTATTGGGCGGCTTCTGATATTGGGTGGGTTGTGGGACACTCATACATTGTATATGCTCCTCTTATTAGAGGTTGCACCACGGTGCTTTATGAGGGTAAGCCTGTTAGAACACCTGATTCTGGTGCATTTTGGCGTGTTATAGAAGAATATAATGTAAAAACATTTTTCACAGCACCAACTGCATTTCGTGCGATAAAAAAAGAAGACCCTGATGGAAAGCTTTTAGATAGTTATAATCTATCTGGATTAAATTCAGTTTTTTTAGCAGGTGAGCGGCTTGATCCTCCAACATACGAATGGCTATCCAGCCTATTAGACTGTCCTGTGATTGATCATTGGTGGCAGACTGAAACAGGCTGGCCAATATGTTCAAATATGCTTGGTACTGGATTTAAAAAAATCAAAATGGGATCTGCAACCGTACCAGTTCCAGGATTTGATGTGCGGATTTTAAACAATGGAGGAAAACAAGTAAAGCCTAAAGAAACAGGAAGCATAGTTATAAAGTTACCTTTACCTCCTGGATGCTTGCCTACTTTGTGGCGTGATGATGAGCGATACCAAAGTTCTTATTTATCTGAATTTCCTGGATATTACTTAACTGGAGACGGTGGTTACAAAGATGATGATGGATATGTATTTGTAATGGGGAGGACTGATGATGTAATTAATGTTGCTGGCCATCGGTTATCAACTGGTGAAATGGAAGAATTAATTGGTGGGCATAAAGCAGTTGCAGAATGTGCAGTTGTTGGTATTGCTAATCAGCTTAAAGGACAGGTTCCTGCGGGTTTTGTCGTTCTAAAGGATGGATTCAAATTGATAAATGAAGACCTTGAATCTGAACTTATTATGATTATTCGTAACAATATTGGTGCTGTTGCTAATTTTAAGCAGGTAACTATTGTAAAAAGATTGCCTAAAACAAGATCAGGAAAGATATTAAGAAAATCTATAAGAAATTTGGCAGACAAAGGAAAGGCTGCGATCCCATCTACAATTGATAATCCTGTTATATTAGATGAAATAAAGAAAATTTTAAAAAAAGAAAGGATTGGAATTGCATTCCAATAAAGATATCTTTAATGATAATTATATGACTATATTAAGGCGTCAGGTAACGCCACCCTGATCAAAATAAGATATTAATATATTATTTATTAGGGAGGTTAGTATGATACCTGGTTCTTTTAATTATCACTCACCTTCATCTTTGGATGAAGCAATAAAACTACTGGAAGATCTTGGTGATGATGCCAAGATTTTAGCAGGCGGACATAGTCTTATCCCGATGATGAAACTTCGTTTGGCTGAACCAGAGCATTTGGTAGATATTAATGGGTTATCAGATCTTGATTATATTAGAGAAGAGCCAGGTGTACTATGCATTGGAGCAATGGCTCGAGAATCTGCTCTTGAAACTTCAGAGCTGATAGCAGAAAAATACCCGATCTTGAAGGATACTTCTGAAGTCATCGCTGATCCACTAGTACGCAATTTAGCTACCGTTGGAGGGAATATCGCTCATGGTGATCCAGCAAATGATCATCCTGCCACCATGGTTGCGCTAGATGCTGAAGTTGTAGTATCTGGTCCATCAGGATTATTAGGTAGTGGTAAAAGAACTATTTCCATTGATGATTTTTTTCAAGGCCCTCTTATGACTGCACTTGCAGAGAATGAGATACTAACTGAGATTCGTGTTCCAAGTTCAGCAGGGAAATCGGGTGGTTCGTATAAGAAATTGGAACGAAAAGTAGGTGATTATGCGATTGCAGGTGCTGCTGCTGTATTACATTTTGATGGAAATAATTGTAATAAGGCTGGAATTGCTTTAACTAACGTAGGTCCGACACCAGTGCGTTGTGTTGATGCCCAGGAAGCACTGGTTGGTACTTCCGTATCAAAGGAAGATGCAGATAAAGCAGGCGAACTTGCAGCTGCCGCATCCCAACCAGTAGGTGATCATCGTGGTTCAGAAGAGTATAAACGAGCAGTAGTAAAAGTGCTTACATCGCGTGCTATAATTAATGCCAAAGAAAGAGCAACAGGAGGAGAATAAGATGGCTACACAATCAATTACAGTAACAATAAACGGTGAAGCTAAAACTGCCGATGTTGAAGATAGACTTTTATTGGTCCATTTAATCCGCGATAACTGTGGATTAACTGGAACACATATCGGTTGTGATACTACTCATTGTGGCGCATGTACTGTTCTTTTGGATGGGACAGCCGTAAAATCCTGTACGGTTTTCGCAGTTCAGGCTAATGGAAGAGAAGTAACAACAATCGAAGGAATAGAAGGAGAAGCACTCCACCCGTTGCAGGAAGGTTTTATGGAAGAACATGGTTTGCAGTGTGGTTTTTGTACCCCAGGGATGATTATGTCATCAAAACATCTGTTAGATAAAAATCCAAATCCAACTGAAGAAGAAATTCGTTGGGGAATCTCTGGGAATCTTTGTAGATGTACGGGTTACCAAAATATAGTGAAAGCTGTTCAATATGCATCAAATAAACTTGAAGAAACAACTACAGAAGGAGGCTAATAATGTCTAAATGTAAAACATCTCCTGAAGTTGGAGGAATGGGACATTCAATTAAACGTAAAGAGGATCCAAGATTTATTCGTGGTCAAGGGAATTATGTAGATGACGTTGTGCGGCCAGGAATGGTATTTATGGATATTGTTCGTAGTCCATATGCACACGCTAAAATTAAGAGTATAAATACAGAGAAGGCTTTGGCCCATCCAGGGGTTGCTGCAGTGATTACTGGAGAAACTTTAAAAGAATATAATCTTCATATGATGCCTACCTTGATGTCTGATACACAAATGGTTTTACCAATTGATAAAGTTTGCTATCAGGCGCAGGAAGTAGCAGCTGTAGTTGCAACTGATCGATACAGTGCTGCAGATGGAGTCGAGTTGGTCGAAGTAGAATATGAACCCCTTCCCGTTGTTGTTGATCCTCATAAAGCGACCGATCCTGATGCACCTATTATTAGGGATGATAAAGAAGGTCAGGAGAATAATCACATTTTCCACTGGGAAGCAGGCGATAAGGATGGGACGGAAGAAATCTTTAAGAATGCAGATGTAACTGTAAAAGAGAATATTTATATTCCTAGAATTCATGTTGCTTCTATTGAAACTTGTGGTTGTGTTTCAGAATTTGATTCTGTATCAGGAAGACTTACAGTTTGGTTGACTACACAGGCACCACACGCAATACGCACAGTAGTTGCATTGGTGGCTGGACATGTAGGGCTCCAGGAAGATAAGATCCGAATTATTTCACCTGATATTGGTGGTGGTTTTGGTGGTAAAGTTCCTGTTTATCCTGGTTATGTGATTGCTATTGCGGCATCGGTTGTTACAGGATTACCTATTAAATGGATTGAAGATCGACGTGAAAATCTTCAGGCAGATTCATTTGCCAGGGATTATCATATGGCTTGCGAAATTGCTGCGGATAAAGATGGTACATTAAAAGCGTTGAGAATTAAAACACTTGCAGATCATGGATATGCTGATGCAGCAGCAAATCCATCGAAATTTCCTGCTGGGATGTTTTCAATTTGTACAGGCTCTTATGATTTTAAGAATGCGTTTGTGGAAGTTGATGGCGTATATACTAATAAACCGCCTGGCGGGATAGCTTACCGCTGTTCGTTCCGGGTTACTGAAGCGGTACATGCAATTGAACGTATGGTAGATGTTGTTGCAGATGAATTAGGTATGGATGCTGCTGAACTCAGAATGAATAATTTTATTTCAAAGGATGCTTTCCCGTATCAATCACCTATGGGTTGGGAATATGACAGCGGAGATTATCATGCTGCTTTAAAGCTTGCAATGGATAATATTGGTTATGATGAATTGTTGAAGGAGCAAGCCGAAAAGCGTGAAAAAGGCGAGCTAATGGGAATTGGTATTTCATCATTTACGGAAGTTGTAGGTGCTGGACCATCCAAGGATTTTGATATTCTTGGAATTAAAATGTTTGATAGCTCAGAAATACGTATCCATCCAACTGGTAAAGTAATTGCCCGTTTTGGAACCAAATCCCAAGGTCAAGGTCATGAAACTACTTATGGCCAGATTATTGCAGAAGAATTAGGTATTCCTCATTCTGACGTAACTGTTGAAGAAGGAGATACAGATACAGCTCCGTATGGTCTGGGAACCTATGCAAGTAGATCTACTCCCACTGCGGGTGCGGCGGCGGCTTTAGCATGTCGGAAAATCAAGGAAAAATCTCAAAAGATAGCTGCTCATTTGCTAGAAGTGGCCGAGGAAGATCTTGAATGGGAAGTTGGTAAATTTTCTGTCAAAGGAGTCCCCGATAAATCCGTTACTATACAGGATATAGCTTTTGCTGCCTATACCAATCATCCGCAAGGATTAGAAGCTGGTTTGGAAGCTACTCATTATTATGATCCTCCAAATATGACTTATCCCTTTGGAAGTTATATTGCGGTAGTAGATATTGATTCTGAAACTGGGGAAGTAAAGGTTCGTAGGTTTATGGCTGTTGACGATTGCGGAAATATTATTAATCCAATGATAGTTGAAGGTCAAATCCATGGTGGTTTAACCCAAGGGTTGGCACCTGCACTTTTTGAAGAGATTAGTTACGATGATGAAGGGAATATTACTGGTGGAAGCTTTATGGAATATCTCGTTCCTACAGCAGTTGAAACGCCCCACTGGGAAACAGATAAAACTGTTACCCCTTCACCTCATCATCCATTGGGTGCTAAGGGTGTGGGTGAATCCCCAACAGTAGGAGCACCTCCAGCCATTGTGAATGCTGTGGTTGATGCCTTATCCCATTTAGGTGTAAAACATATAGATATACCAATTACTCCGGAAAAGGTATGGCGTGCTATTAATAAGCAGGATGCTGCCTAGCACCTTCTTATATACAATAACTGAAGGATAAAAATGAAAGTTGAGATTTCAAAAACCTTTTCTATACGTGCGCCTGTTAATGAAGTATGGAATCTAATGACAGATGTTAAAAAAGTTTCTTCTTGTATCCCAGGTGCACAGTATGAGCAAGATATGGGTGATAATAAGCATTCCGTTATGATGGTTGTGAAGGTTGGACCAATTAAATCGAGTTATAGCGGTGAAGTTTCTATTCGATCCATGGATGAAGAAAACCATATTATCGAGATTGATGGGAAGGGTACAGATACCAAAGGTAAGGGAGGAGCATCGATGGAATTGGTAGGATCTATTACAGATAAAGGTGATGGGACATCTGAAGTGAAAGGTGATTCTACCATAACAATACAAGGGATGCTTGCACAATTTGGTTCAAGAATGATTGAAGATGTTTCAAACCAGTTATTTTTACAATTTACTGCATCCCTTGCTTCAGTTTTAGAAGGAGACGAACAGAATAATTCAGATAAAGATGTCCCAACCGAAGATGCATTGAGTGGAGTTACTGTTGCATTGGCGGCTATAAAAGG
>TARA_B100000686_G_scaffold30549_1_pt1 | contig 17723 bp, 16 predicted proteins | sample TARA_B100000686 | Tara Oceans TARA_B100000686 (sample SAMEA2622733) | marine metagenome | biome: marine biome (ENVO:00000447); feature: marine epipelagic mixed layer (ENVO:xxxxxxxxx); material: "saline water (ENVO:00002010), including plankton (ENVO:xxxxxxxx)" | depth 150 m
ATACCTGTTTTAATGTAGATGGGGTAAAGGGTCATTTAAGGCCGCTTACGAAATTGCAGCGCAAGACATCCAATTCTCTGAAATTCTTTCACCTTCAGCTCCTGGTACAATCAAAGAAACTTTACCAGGACTAATGACAGGTGCTCTTTCAACTTTAGACAACAAAACTGTGTTCTTTGCACGAGAAGAGCTTAAAACAGAAGATGATCAAGATCGTTGGAAAAACTTTCTTGAAATAGAGTTCCTAGATCTTAATGCACTTGGATTCATTTCTATTCTCATGGGCAAAAAACCAAATAATGTAGAGCAAACTTTTAAAGCTAAGGAAGATTTTAAAAACTTGGATCTTAATTTGATAAAAACGATGTCTTACCTTAAAGAGACAGTAAAACTAATTAACCCAAAACCTGGTGTAAATCCATATAAAGAACAAGCGACAAATGTATTTAACGCATTTTGTGCATTACATGGTTTCAAACCATTTGCTAAAAAAGGCGAAAAAAGCTTTGCATTATATGTGTCGAATAAACCCATTGAGAATTATGCTTTTACGAACCTTCCAGACTCTCGCTCACCTCACCATTTAGCAGATACCATTACGCTAACAAGCCATATTTCGATGTGTGTTGGAAATAAAGTTCGAGATAACGTTTCCGAGCATAGAGGTATTAGCAAGTTACCGCTTCCATTACTCAGTAAAATAAAAGCAGACTTTAAAGATGAAAAAACTCAAGCTATTATTCCTTTGTCAGCTGCACTGCATTTTTTTGGTATGAGGTGTCAGCAAGCTGAAAAAGTTGGTTACTTTACTGTGGCACCATTTGGAGCAATGAGTCATATCTTCAGAAAAGCACTAATTCAAACAGACCAAGCAAAACACTTTGCCTTTGGACTTGAAGAGATAGAAAAGAAAGGTCAGCTCAGCCTTATGAGAGAAGTGACTAAACAGCCAAATGGAGAGGTTGAAGATGTTTGCGTTGGGCATTTAAGCAAAATAATTGTACCGCTGTGGACTTAGAAAGTGTAACTAGAGTCGTGATGCAATAAAGCGCATGACGCCTTGATTGGCCCAAAGCTTTTTATTCCCAATGACAAACAGCCCTATTTGTGCTCTTGATACTGCTACGTTGCAGAGATTAACTTTACGCGTAGCCCAATCACGAGCACCTTGCTCATCTTCTCCTTGCGCACCAAGCACAAAGAATACATATTCTGCTTGACGGCCTTGGAAGGTATGCACTGTACCAATACTTTGGGTAATCCAATGAGATGGATTTTGAATACCAGCCTCTTGTAATCGACGGCGCTCTTTTCTAAAACGTTGTCGTAAAGACTGAGCTACATGCCTAAAGGGTGTAATAATATAAATATCTTTCCGCTTCCAAGCTAAAAGCTCAAGCACCTTTTCAAAGCAAACCTCACCCTCAAGGTGAGACCACTTTTCATCAGACTCGCTTTCCACATCAAGCCAAACTGCTCTGCCCATATTAGGATTTTGTTGCACCATCAAGCCTTCATAAGCCATAGCATTAATCATGCTAAACATAGGCTCGGCACAGCGGCGATGCACAAGAATAGGCCAACCAGTTTTATGGGGCTGCTCTATAGCATAAGGATTAACTCGATCAGCCAGACTTTGCACAGAGACGTCTGGCGCCATCCAATCTAAAGCATTAATTGAATAATATCGGGAAATCCCTTGCACGAGAGCTGATGGTAAATTTACAACTGGCTCGATTTGTTGTGGATCACCGACAACAATGGCTTGTTTTGCTCTCAGCAATGCACCAATAGCATCCTGTGGTGATGCCTGCCCTGCTTCATCAATTAACACCCAACCTAAAGACTCGTTCGGCAAATCATTTAACATTGAATGCACAGAGGCAAATGTTGTGGAAATAACTGGAGTAATGAGTGCACCGCTCGCCCATATATGCGGTAATAAATCTGGGCGTGAACCGCGAGCACCAGCGACGACTCTAAAGAAGCAATAGAGGTTCTCTTGTAGTCTTGGAGACACGGCAAAAATAAAAGCACGGTGCAGTTCCATAGCCGCACAAAAAACTCTATCTCGGGCTTGGTTTAATTCTATTTGCTCTTCAAATTGAAATTGATTATTCATCAAGGTTTCAATGTCAAAAATTCGATCTGTTAAAAGCGCTTTAACCTCTTTTTGAGCTTGTAAAAAACGCCCCCGTGCCGCCTGCCACTGCTCTTCAGCATCATCTTTTGATGATGGAATAAAGTGTAAGTCTTCGTCGGCAAGGTCATGATACTCACCTTCTTCAGCGCTCGCCCAAGCCTCTTTAATACGATCAAAGTAACGTCTAAAACCATGGGTATGGTCAAGCCACGCCCCCTGTACAAACGCTTTTTTATTTTTGCTATTGCCAAGTGCTGCAGCAATTAAGCCCCAGGGTTTATCCTCTTCTTCTACTTCCTCATTTGGGCTAAACAAATCCAGCTGCACTGGTTTGTTGGGCTGCGCATCTTCAGGCTGATGAAACTTCTGGAATAAATAGGCGTTCATGGTTTGCGAAAAATAATCGACATCACTGGCGTCGTTTATTTCTTTTCGCATTGGTAATTCTAAAGAAATATTTTCAACCGCTTTATTGTTTTTTGAACAGACTAATATTTCATGCCCAAGCAAAGACTCATCTAAATGATGCATATCATGACGTTGATCGCCAAATTTAACCATTGATGTTTGGGTAAAAGCATCATCAGCATGTTCAAATGCACAGAGCTTTTCCGCACGCTGGTAAATAATACCTGCAATAATATCTCGCAACAGAGTTGTTTTTCCTGTACCTGGTGGCCCATGCACTGAAAATAATGGTGATAATTTATTTAAGCTAATATTAACGGCAGATTGCTGCAAGGCATCAAGGCTATAGCGTTCGTCTTGTGGCCAGCGTGATAATGGTATTTCTTCTGGCTTTAATAAATTGCTCATATGCTTTTGCAATTCTGCATAAGCTTTTTTGGTTTGTGCTTTGCTGGCTTGCTTTTTTTTGCCTTTTTTCTCAACAACTTTTGATAAAAACTGTTTTAACGGTTGGCTTAAACCATCTTTTTTAGCAGACTCTCGTGCACGCCATAAATCAGCCAATAAAAAGCTGTTTAATAAAGGTGATCTTGGAGGCAGTAACTTTGCATTTTGAGCAATACGCACGGCATAACGAATAGGTGCTACATCTTCAATTGGCAGATTTAAATTTTCGATAAGCCAGTTGGTTGCTTCTTGTAAATCATCATGAGTAACAGGTACTGGACGTTGATACTCATCAACTGGCGAAAGCCTTTTACGTAAGCGTCTAATAAGAAGTCGCTCTGCATTTTGCCAATATGGTAAGTGGTGAATTTTTTCTAGTCGTGCTCGACCATAAGACCAACCATAGCAGGCAACACCAACACCGTAATCACCTACCAAATACCCTTGTCGGTCAAAAGTGGCTACTGCAAGCACGGAAAAGCCTGGACTTTTTGCGTCTTCCATTTGGCGGCCATACATGTCTAACAAAACATCTTGCGCTTGACCTACATCAAAGTCACCAAGATAGACTTGGTAAAAGACATTTTTTTGTGGATCAACTTTATCTTGTGGTACAGCCCATGGTACTTCTTCTGAGCAGTCAATTAATGTGCCTCGAGAAGCAAGGGTGTCTGCGGACTGAAACACTTGTGGTGAGAGTGTTTCATTAATCATCCAGGCATCTAGTAACTTACGAATACGCACTTCGTCTGCTGAGTAGACGCGCTCTTCGTCTTGTTCTATTTGTGCTGATTGATGATCTTTTTTGGAGATAACGTCATCCCAGTCGATATTATCATCTGTAATACCCTGCTGAAGACGAAAAGTCTCCACTTGCACTTCAGCAAGCAGAGACTGAGCTTGAGAACTTGGTCGTTGAACCAATTCATTTTCCAGCGCCTGGAGTAATTCCAGATTACCGTTCGATTGCTCGAAGAGACTTTCGAGCTGTCGAGTGGATTCTTCTCTCAGACGCCACATGAATTATAAAGGTCTCATCGTTGGGAATAGAATCACGTCACGGATGCTTGGTGCATCTGTTAGGAACATGGCCAGACGATCAAGACCAATACCTTGACCTGCTGTTGGTGGTAAACCATATTCTAGAGCTGTGATGTAATCTGCATCATAATGCATTGCTTCATCATCACCTGCTTCTTTTGACTCTACTTGCTTCTTGAAACGAGCTGCTTGGTCTTCTGAGTCATTTAACTCGGAGAAGCCGTTACCAATTTCACGACCACCGATGAAGAATTCAAAACGGTCTGTGATTTCTGGGTTGTCGTCATTCAGACGAGCAAGTGGGCTCACTTCTTTTGGATATTCTGTGATGAATGTTGGGTGGATTAGATTTGGTTCTGCCACAACATCAAAGATTTCTTGAAGGTGCTTGCCAACACCCCATGATGCTTCTGTCTTCACGCCAAGCTTTTGTGCAAGAGCATTAATAGCTTCTAGAGATTCAAGTTGATCAGCTGTGATGCCTTCACCGTATTTCACGATGGAGTCTTTCATGCTAATCACGTCAAATGGCTTGTCTAGATCATAGTCAACGCCTTGGTATTGAATCTGCGTGCTACCAGTGACAGCTTTAGCTGCGCCACGGATGTAGTCTTCTGTGATTTTGATCAGATCTTCATAAGTTGCGAAAGCTTGGTAGAATTCAAGCATTGTGAATTCTGGGTTATGACGCGTAGAAACACCTTCGTTACGGAAGTTACGGTTAATTTCGTATACACGGTCCATACCACCAACAACAAGACGCTTCAGGAAAAGCTCTGGCGCAATTCTGAGGTACATCGGCATATCAAGCGCATTGTGATGAGTTTCGAATGGGCGAGCTGATGCACCACCAGGAATGGACTGTAGCATTGGTGTTTCTACTTCCATAAAGCGGTGGCTGTTGAAGAATTCACGTGTGAATGCCATCAGCTTTGAACGGCCTACAAAACGCTTGCGAGTTTCTTCGTTTACGATCAGGTCAACATAACGCTGGCGGTAGCACATTTCTGTATCTGCTAGGCCTTTGTGCTTGTCTGGCAGTGGACGTAGAGATTTTGTCAGTAGACGAATGGATGTCATATCAACATAAAGGTCGCCTTTATTTGATTTGCTAAGTGTACCTTCTGCGCCAATAATATCGCCAAGATCGAGCGTTTTGATCAGTGCTAGCTCGTCTTCGCTCAGGACTTTACGGTTGATGTAAAGCTGAAGCTGGCCTGTCATGTCTTGGATTACCATGAATGCGCCACGGTTACGGATAACTCGGCCGCCTACGGACATTTTGTGAGCTGCTTCTTCTAGCGTTGCTTTTTCTTCTGCTGCGTATTCTTCTTGAATATCACCTGTGAAGTGGCTTGGTTTGAAGCCGCTTGGGTATGCGATGCCTTTTGCTTGTAGGTCGCGTAGTTTTTGACGACGTACTTCTACGAGCTTGTTTTCTTCTGCTGCTGCTTCTGCTTGAGTTTGATTCTCTTCAGTCATGGTAAGTCCTATTTTTTAAATGAGGAGGAGTTTACTGAAGCTCTTCGGGTGTGTTTCTTAGATCCCTCAAAAAAGGCCTTCCTGGCCTTTTGAGGGAACGTCGGCTCCTGCCGACTTCTGCGAAACACGCCCTTCGAGCTTTTTGCGTAAACTCGCTTTTTCTATTTAGCTTTTTGACTTGGTCAGTGCTGAAGTGTCTGGCACTTCTGTGCTAACCAACTCAAAATTAATACGTGTTAAAGGCCTGATTTGAGACTTGCGGAGATAAAGCCGTTCAAGTCGCCATCGAGGACTTTTTGTGTGTTCGATACTTCGACGCCTGTTCTTAAGTCTTTAATACGACTTTGGTCGAGAACGTATGAGCGGATTTGGCTGCCCCAGCCGATATCTGCTTTGCCGTCTTCGAGGCGTTGTTGTTCTGCATTTTTCTTTTGTTGTTCTAGCTCGTAGAGTTTGGCGCGAAGCTGGTTCATGGCCGTGGCTCTGTTTTTATGTTGGCTTCTGTCGCTTTGACATTGAACAACGATACCTGTTGGTTCGTGAGTAATACGAATTGCAGAGTCTGTTCTGTTAACGTGCTGACCACCTGCGCCAGATGCGCGGTATGTGTCTACACGTAGATCAGCTGGGTTAATTTCAATATCGATATTGTCATCAATCTCTGGTGATACGAATACCGATGAGAATGATGTGTGGCGCTTGTTACTTGAGTCAAATGGTGACTTTCGTACAAGACGGTGAACGCCTGTTTCCGTTCTCAACCAGCCGTATGCATATTCGCCTTCGAAGCGAATTGTGGCACTTTTAATACCAGCGACATCACCTGCGGAACATTCCATAAGCTCAACTTTGAAACCATTGGCCTCGCCCCAGCGAAGAAACATGCGTAGAATCATTTCTGCCCAGTCCTGCGCTTCAGTACCACCTGAACCTGATTGAATATCAAGGAAAGCATTGTGGCTGTCCATTTCACCAGAGAACATACGGCGGAATTCGAGTTGTGCGACATCTTTTTCGATGCCTTCAAGGTCTTGCGCTAGTTGCTCAAGGGCTGCTTCGTCTTCTTCCATTTCGATAAGTTCGAGAAGCTCGATTTGATCTTCAACACCTTGGCCAAGATCACGCAGCTTGTAGACAATCGCTTCTAGGGTGGACTTTTCTTGCCCTAGTGCTTGCGCTCGCTCTGGGTTATCCCATACAGCGCCGTCTTCTAATTCTTTATCAACTTCTTCTAGTCGTTCTTTTTGACGATCGTAGTCAAAGATACCCCCGAAGACCAGAGATCCTAGTACGTAGATCTTCTAAGTGTCGGTAATATAGGTTGGTTTCCATGTTCTTTCCTTTCTAACTAAAGGTATAGGTCTTCAATCTTAGGTTGCTGGTTTTACTGGGCTTTGGAACACTGTCTTAACCAAAAGCTTAGTGCTCCATCCTGTGGTTACGTATTAAAGGGGTGATTTGGTTTTTGATGCAGTTCAAGGCGCTGAATTGCGGGCTTAGTGGGCCTAAGTCAAAATTCAGCAACACAGAAATGCACAAAAAACAATCATCAAGGTAATACGTAATTACTGGATGGAGCACTAATGCAACATAGGCGTACAATACTACATGAAAATGGCACCGTTAGACACATCTCAAGCCACTTTTTTAATCAAGCCTTTGATCTCCAAGCAATGGATGACATTATAGACTTATATACCCTGCCACACTCATCAAATAGGAAAGGATCATAGAAACAAATGGATAAATCAGTTTTAATTACAGGCGCTAATAGGGGCTTAGGCTTTGCGCTTGTCGAAACCTTCGTCAACAATGGATATATTGTGTATGCCCTCATACGCTCAGAAGACTCTCGACAGGCATTAGAAAAAGTTGGGGCGCAGGTTCTTATTGGTGATGTCAGCACAAATGAAGTCATAACAAGCATTGAGACAGCTCATATTCAATCGCTCGATATTATTATTAACAATGCAGGTGTTGCAGGAAGCGGCGAACAAACTCTAGACTATTCACCTGACGTACTCTCTAAAACGCTTGAAACAAATGTTGTTGGCTCTTTTCGAGTTATTAAGGCGTTAGCATCTCGACTCAAACAAGATGGACTGATTATCAATGTTTCCTCCAGATTTGGATCATTTCAATTCACAAAGGAAAACACTCACAGACATTGCACATCTCATTATAAAATATCAAAAGCTGCTTTAAACATGCTAACGCTATCACTTCATTTAGAGTACAAGGATAAATTTAAGACAGTTGCAATTCATCCGGGAGAAATCATGACATCGATGAAATCTGGCGATGCACAATTGTCACCAGAAAAAGCCGCTGCAAATATCTTTGATTGTTTAGATATATTTGAAAGTGGTCGTCTTTATTCAACAACCACAAAACAAGAAATGAACTGGTAAAAATGCAAGATGTTTTAAGCCTCTAAAGGCTGTAAATAATCAATCATCAACTGCAGTCTGATCTGACCTCTGAAACGATTTACATTGAGTTTATACACACAATGCACTCGTTCAATTGATTCAAATAATGCTCGTGCATCAAGGTCATCTGCTGCGTAGGCGTTCAATGGTACATTAAAATAGAGTGCTTCAACATATGTAGGGCCATTTTTTTGACCAAGCCCTTGATTCAATGGCCCTTCTGCTGGTTCTAGCGTGAGCTTTAAATGTTTTTCTTTCAACCACTGTGCTGATAACACTCTAAACTCGCCATCAAAGACAGGCTCTGGAAATGCTTGCCCCCATGGGCCAGCATCTTCTATTGCCATGGCAAGGTCTACGTTCATTTCCTGTGGTAATAACCCACCATCAGATAAAAGCTCTTGCGCTAACATTTCTGGCGCAATAATTTCGTCCATGACCTCATGAAAAACCTGCTCAAATTTTTCAAGCTGATCAAGGTTTAAACTTAAGCCAGCAGCCATGGAGTGACCACCAAACTTACTGAGCACTTCTGGTGCTCGTTTACTGACAACATCTAAGGCGTCTCGTAAATGCACACCAGGAATAGAACGACCAGAACCTTTCAGTTCAGTTTCACTCACTTTTGCCAGTGCAATTACAGGTCTATGCCAGCGCTCTTTTAATCGTGATGCAAGTAAACCCACAATACCTTGGTGCCAATCTGGTTGGTACATGAGCATGGCTTTTGGCATTTCTTCATCAGACATTTGGCTTAAGTCATCAGATAACAAATGATCTGCTTCAACCTGCATTTGGTCTTGAATATCGCGGCGCTGACGATTTAAATCATCAAGCACTTTAGCGTGTCGAAGCGCTTCGTGCCAGTCATTACTCAGAAGACACTGCACACCAACAGACATATCATCTAATCGACCTGCAGCATTTAAGCGTGGTCCAAAAGCAAAGCCTAAATCTCCTTCACTCACTTGGGTAATATCGCGGCCCGCCACTTCTGCTAAAGCTTTAATACCAAGACAAGCATGCCCTGCTCGCATTCGAGTTAAGCCTAGGTGCACTAAGCGACGGTTATTTTCGTCAAGCGCGACAACATCAGCAACTGTACCAAGGGCCAGTAAGTCGAGAAGTTGGCCTAAGTGTGGTTGAAATTGAGGTGGTACGCCCTGGTGTCTAAAGTAAGAACGTAAGCCAATCAACACATAAAAAATAACGCCAACCCCAGCTAGGTTTTTGCTTGGGAAGTTACAGCCTGGTTGATTAGGGTTCACAATAGCATCTGCATCTGGAATATGATCACCAGCTAAATGATGGTCTGTAATAATGACTTTCCAACCCATAGCTTTAGCAGCAGCAACGCCATCTACACTGGCAATGCCATTATCAACAGTAATCAAATGTGTTGGTTGGAAAGGTGCAGCAGCTTCAACCACAGCTGGGCTTAAACCATAGCCAAGCTTAAAACGATCAGGAATGAAGTAATCAATATCAAAGCCCATTGAACGCAAGCCTTTCAGGGCCACAACAACCGAAGTTGCACCATCCACATCAAAGTCACCAACAACGAGTAACTTCTGGCGTTGACCATTTTGCTGAGCCACAAAAGCTTCATGCAGAATTCGGCAGGCATCATTTAAGCCTTTCATCTCAACAGGTGGTATTAGCTTATCAATGGCATAATCTGCCTTATCAAACTGTTCTACACCACGATAAGCCATGACTCGATCAAGCACCGCGCGACCGTGTGTCTTCTCTTGAGGAAGAACACGACGACGAACTTTCTTAGGCTTGAAGTAGTTGATATCAAATGCTGGCGTTGAGTAGATGCTGTCATCCATGCTGCAGAAAACCTTCTTGATTGAGATGGTGTTTGTCTATTTCGAATGACAGCTATGATAGCGGAGATTGAGGTTTCGGTCTATGTGCCACAAATATGCCACACAAGTCTTGTTTAGGCGTATACTCTGCTTTTTACAGATTAAAGCACTCTTTCCAACACATAAACCTATCCCTAAAAACAATAAAAGAAGCTTAACCTATGCCAAGCATATCCAATGCGATGTCTCGTTTAAAAGTAAATGAAGATTCTTCCCAGCTCAAAAAAGGAGCTTCTCGCCTTTTTGGGATTTCAATAAAACCCAAAAGAACACTTGAAGAAATTCTGCCAATTGCCAAAGAAGTCTATAACGATTTACGCTGGTACCACGGCACAACGTCCAAATTTAAAAACCTCATGGAAACAGTTGGGCTTTTACCAGAGAACCGTCCAACCAAACGCACTCGTGGTTTATTTGTTTCAAAAAGCCTGAACATTGCCCACATGTATGGCTGGTTTAAATTAAATGTATCTGACACTCCTAAACTTGGAGGTATTGCGCGTTACTTTGGACGTGAAGATAATTCATTTCAGGATGTCGTCAGCATTTATTCAGATGAAGAAAAAGCTCGTTTTATTAATAGAAATACAATTTCTGCTGATCATTTTTTAGTTGATAACGGTGAAGAACCTAGTGAATATATTCAAAGTACATACCATGATGCATTACAAGAAAAAATAGCAGATATGGATATTCCGCTAGAGATGAGCAATGAAGCGTTAAGACGAGTAAGAAGTTTAACAGAAGATGATTTTAGGCGATCGCTCAATGCGTTTATGAGAAGATGAAGGGATAACGTATTAATCACCCCTTCTTTTAGACTTAAACTACATTTGAATGATGAGCATCATTCGAATTTTTTATATTGTCTTTAATATAATTTGCACCAGTCATACTAGTTTCGCCGACACTGCCAAGTAATTGCATACCAGCAAATACCTTATGGGCAACAGTCGCATCTGGAATTTGCTGCTGTAGTAAAACAGACGCACCTGCAAGAGTTGCTATTTTACCAATAATATCTGTTGTTTTCAGATAAGCTGGTGCATCCCCACCCTTGAGCTTGGCATGAAGATTACCAGCAAAAGCAACGGCATCTCGCGTACCATAAGTAATAGGCGTTACATAAGCTTCGGGGGAAGCACCATTTTGATGAAGACCTGCGCCCACAAGCGTATTACCAGCAATAGTTAAAGAATTAGGTAATAAATCAAGCATATGTTCGAGCAGCGTAAAAGATGGTAAATCTTGCTTCGAGTTTGGATTTTTAATAAAAGCATTCACCGCATTATGCAAGGTTTTAATTGCCATGCCACTACCAATTAATGCTAGGCCAGCACATAAAATATCATTTTTTTCTTGAGAAGAAGAAAATAACGCATTTAATGCAATTGTGGCAGGCGCGGTTAAGTTATTCGCAATACCTGTAGCACCACCTACCCTTTCATATAAAGTTATTTCTGCTTTATCCGTTGATGCGGAAGAAATACGTGAAAGCGCACTTGAGTTATCAACTTCTAGATTTGAATGGCTAACATGATGAATATCACTAAGCTCTACAGGATCGCTACCTGTAGCAAATACACCTTGTGACGAAAGATTTAAGGAATTGCCGGACTCCAACATACTACACCTTTAGAGCTTGTTAAGTTTTTATTCATATTTAAATGAATAATTTTAGATTTAAAGATGCGTATAGTAATATGACACTAGTCATTAATCAAAGTGTAAAACGCCTATAAAACAACCTAATATCAACAACTAAGCATGTATTTTACCGATTAATGATAGTGTTAAAATATAGGTTTTATAGAATTAAAAAACTTAAAGCAGCTAGTCTTTAGGCCTTCTAATAAAGCAAGTGGCACTACCACTTGCTAAAAGCTTACCATCTAATGTTTTAATCACACCTTCTGCAACGCCAAGCGTACGGGATAGATGTGTTACTTTAGCCTCTGCTATGAGCTCTTCTTCAAGAGGAACAGGCCTCAACATTTTAACTGATAAATCAACGGTGCCATAGGAAACTCCCGGCTCAAGTAAACTATGAACGGCACAACCTGTCACTGAATCTAAGACTGTAGCTGCAAACCCACCATGAACACCGCCCATCGGATTAAGGTGCTGATCTGTTGCTTTACATTTTAATGTGATAAAGCCTTCAGCAGCTGTAAAACTCAACATACCCATTGTTTTAAAAATACTTGGTGGCTCTATATGGCCATCGATAATCGCCTGCAATTGCTCTAAACCTGACATTGTTTTCATAGTTACCCCGTTCAAGTCTTATCTTTTAACGTTCTATTTTTGAATAGCTGACAATATGGAACCAAAACATACATTAACAATATAAATCCAAAGAATGCTTCAATAAGAATAAAGGTATTAATTTTAAGGGAAATTTCATGTATTGGTGCAAACCAATAATGCCCAAGGGTTAATAAATTACATAATGCATAAAGCACAGTGAATAAAACACCAGAGTGATATCTATGTCGTTTAAGCTGATGATAGCCTAAATAAGCAAGAGGCGTCATATAAAACCAAAAACGATCAACTTCATTTGAGTCAAGCCAATCAGGCTCAGGATACTCATGAAAATACATAACATTATCAACATAATGAAAAATACTACTCATAACCGTTGCTATTAAAAGCCACATTAAGGTTTGTAACCAAGTTCTTGTGATAGACACGCTTTCGCCTCATTTGCAATAAGTGATTTAAACCAATTTATATTATCAAGCCATAATGGTTCGGCATGCTTTCTGAAATATCCCATATGACCAATTTTACCTTTAATATTTTTATGATCTATATCAACACATGAGACTGATGTACTGGAATAATGCTTTATAAATGCATCTCTAGACGCGGGCATAGCCCATAAATCATCAAGTGCATTTACTGCAAAAACTGGAGTTTTTACAGCAGCATAAAGCTTGTGTATATGATGCATATTAGGATCATCAAAAAAATAATGCTTGAATCTGCACCAATGTCGCCACTGCAAAAAAACATTTTTAGGTAAGTCTTCCCCCATACCTAATAGAGACCAAGCGCAATAGCCTTTCCACCTCACAATAATTGGTAGAATGAGATACCACATGGTCAACACTTTAATTTGTTCCGTTAAAGGCATGTACCCATGCCAACCAGCACCAGTACCATAGACATAAAAGCCTTTGACTTTGGTATGGTTGGGTAAAAGGCCAAAGGCATGACCACCATATGAGTGTCCAACCACAAAAAGTGGTATAGATTCATCTTCGGACATAAGCTCTACTGCTGATGCAAGATCATATTTACCCCAGTCCAACATATCCATTTCAAAGCTGTTCAGTGTGACAGGTTTTGATAAGCCTATACCTCGATAGTCAAATGTTAAAACATCAAAACCTTGTTCACTTGCAAACTGGGCATATCTTTTATAAAAACCTTGAGGGACACCTGTAGCACCTGCAACAATAATGCTGCCTACCCTTTTACCATTAGCAGGAAATACGTGCCCTTTGAGCAAATAGCCATCTTCAGTTTGAAACGATACTGGAATCATAAGCTAACCTCTCATGATTATAACAAGTGTTATAACTATAAATATCATGGTATATTATAACGAGTGTTATAACAAGTTATTGAGGTTATCTATGAGCACTAATGCGTTACAAAGCAAACAAGCCGTTATTGAGGCTGCATCAACTATGTTGGCTTTACACGGACTTAGAGGCATAAGTATTAGAGAAGTTACTAAGTTTGCTAATGCGCCATTAGGGTCGACATATCGTAATTTTCCAGAGGGAAAACAACAAATTGTAGCTGAAGCAGTTACTTGGGCTGGTCAGCAAGCGGCCCAACAACTTAAGTTGTGTTTAGAGCAGTCTGCTCATAATGGAATTCAGCTGTTTTTAACGCAATGGCACAAAAGGCTTGAATCGAATGATTATAAACTAGGGTGCCCTATTCTAGCTGCAGCAATAGAAGCGCCCCATGAAGAAAACGCTGAACAAATTAAATCAGCTGTATCGAATGTATTTAAGCTTTGGCAAGATATTTTAAAAGATTATTTAATAGTACAAAATTACTCTAAACAAGTAGCAACCCACCTCTCTATTAGTATTATTGCAATGGTAGAAGGTGCAGTTGCGTTATGTCGAGGACATCAAAGCATTGAACCTTTTGATGCAATAATTCAAGGTATTGATACGCTTTTAAGGGTTAAATAAGAACAGCTGGTTCAATAAAAAAATTATCGACGAGGTATTCTTACATGATGCTGAATCATAAAATGAAAATTCGTAAGCTGACCTCGATAATAAACCGAAGGCTTAACAGCTGTACTTAGAGCAGCACGTTTGACTGCAGGTGAACCGTCATGTAAATGCATCATGACAAGCATAGGAAGAGGTGTACGAGGATTTTTTGCAATAGCAAGACGGACTCTTTCATGACTACTTTTGGCAAGTAATTTGTAGGTTTTATCTGCAAGATTTGGATTTGTGCACATTAAAAGCTGTAGAGATTCAGATTTGAGTCGCGCAATTGAATGAAGTTTTGCAGCAGGTGTGGCTTTATCAAAAGCAAGTCGGGATAAACGGGCATGTGATTCTTGGCAGATGGCTTTTGCTTTATCTTGCGCTATATCCACTTCTTGCGTGGCCATATGAATCAAACAAAGCCGAGGCATTGTATCAATAAAATGCCTCATGCCATGGCACACTCGGCGCAGTTTTAATATGGAATTAATATCCCCCATTGCAACCACACGAGCAAGCATTTCAGAAGGTAAAGCACCAAGATTACCAATATTAAAACCTGGATTGCTCACATGTAATGGAGCTACAGCGTTTGTCATACAGATACCTTACTACTTTACCTTTCAAGCAATTACTTATTATCAAGAATTGCTTTACGAACAGCGGAAAGATCAGCATCAACAGAAAGCATTTTTGCATTTGAACATTGATCAATTGCAGTGCCAGGATCTTTAAGACCATGACCTGTTAATGTACAAACGATTTTGCTGCCTGTTGGGATTTTGCCAGAACGAAGATCGCGGCAAACACCGGCGATAGACGCTGCTGAAGCTGGCTCACAGAAGATACCTTCATGCATTGCTAGTGCGCGTTGCGCTTCTAGGATATCTGCATCAGAAATACCATCGAACCAACCTTGACTGCTCTTCACTGCATTCCAAGCTTTATCCCAAGATTGTGGACGACCGATACGAATTGCTGTTGCAACTGTTTCTGGATCATCAATCATGTCACCTTTGATGAATGGTGCAGCACCTTCAGCTTGGTAACCAACCATGACAGGTGTTTGGCCACACATACCGTGTTTTTGGAATTCTGTGTAACCCATCCAGTATGCAGAAATATTACCTGCGTTACCTACAGGTAGGCAGTGGAAATCTGGAGCACGACCTAGCGCTTCAACAATTTCAAATGCAGCCGTTTTTTGACCTTGTAAACGATATGGGTTTACAGAGTTTACGATTGCAACGTCTGCGGACTCTGCAACATCTTTAACGATTTGCATGCCTTCATCAAAGTTACCTTTGATTTGAATTGTCACAGCACCGTACATCATTGCTTGAGCAAGTTTGCCTTGAGCAATTTTACCTTCAGGAATAAGAACGAATGCAGTAATACCTGCACGAGCAGCATATGCCGCAGCTGCAGCAGAAGTATTACCAGTAGATGCACAGATAACGCCTGTTGCACCTTCAGAAACTGCGTGAGTAACAGCCATTGTCATACCACGGTCTTTAAAAGAACCAGTTGGGTTTAGACCTTCGTACTTCACATAAATATCTGCATCTTTACCAATCCAGTTTGACGCTAGATTTTGAAGTCTAACAAGCGGTGTATTACCTTCATTAAGAGAAATAATACGTGTGCTGTCGTTCACTGGAAGAAAATCGCGATATTTATCGATCAGGCCTGTGTATCTGTTACCTTTCATGAGTCAATCTCTTTACTTTTCAGGATATTTATTAACGTCAAAGGCAGTTCGAAAACTGCCTCTTTCAATTCAATACTTTAATAATGAATTATGACTGGAACTGTTCCATACGCATGACAGTGACGTCAGAACGAACTACAGCCATATCTTTGATCTTCGCTAGTGCTTTGTCAACCGCACCTTTACTTACTTCATGAGTAAGAACGATGAGAGTTGCAAGGGCTTCACCATCAGCCATACGTGGCTCTTTCTGAAGCATCGCTTCAACACTGATACCAAACTCGGCAAGAGTTGAAGTAATACCAGCGAGCGCGCCAATTTCATCAGTAAGAGTCATTCGCAGGTAGAAAGAGCTTGTGCTTTCTTCTGCGCTGCAAAGTGCTTGAGGCTTAAGCTCTGTAAAACCAAGTGAAGGTGTTGAATTACGCTCAGTTTCACCAAAGCCACGAGCGACTTCAATAATATCACCAACAACGCTTGAAGCTGTTGGTAGAGAGCCAGCACCAGCACCTGTATAGAATGTTGGTCCAACTGCGTTACCCTGTACAAGCACAGAGTTCATCACGCCGTTAACGGATGCTAATAGATTTGCTTTTGGCACAAGTGTTGGATGAACACGTAAATCGATACCAGCGTCTGTACGCTTAGCAATACCAAGATGCTTGATTGTGTAGCCAAGCTCATCTGCATATTGAATATCTTCTAGAGTAATGTTGCTAATGCCTTCAATTGAAAGGGCTTGAAAATCAAGAGGCACACCAAATGCACATGAAGCTAGGATACAAAGCTTATGAGCGGCATCAATACCTTCTACGTCAAATGTTGGATCAGCTTCTGCATAGCCTAGGTCTTGCGCTTCTTTAAGCGTAGGTGCAAATGCTTTTGACTCTTGCTGCATGGCAGAAAGAATATAGTTAGATGTACCGTTGATGATACCAGCCAGCCAATCAATTGAGTTTGCAGCCAGACCTTCACGAAGAGCACGAATAATTGGAATACCACCAGCAACACTTGCTTCAAACACAAGGCTTACTTTCTGCTCCGCAGCAGCTGCAAGAAGTTCTTCGCCATGTTCAGCGATAAGCGCTTTGTTTGCCGTAACAACATGCTTACCATGTTGAAGAGCAAGTAAAACAAGCTCCCGAGCAACTGTAGTACCACCAATAGTCTCAACCAGAATATCCACGTCTGTTGCACGTGCAACTGCCATAGGGTCGCGCTCAACTGCATAGCCTGAAATATCAATACCTTTAGGGTCGCGACGCGCACCTAGTCTGGTAATCTGCAATGCACGACCAAGACGGCGCTCAATTTCTGCAGCATTTTCAGTTAGAAGTTTAAGAGTTCCGCCACCAACAGTACCAATGCCGACGATACCAACACGGACTGGAGCTAGGGATGTTTCAGAGTTCTGGAGGGATGACAAGAGGCTTCTCCTCGATTAGGGTTAACACAATTCATGAACGACTGAAGGTTTAGTTCTTCAGTGGTAAGCTTTTGATTTATATATAGCACACCTTTGGGTTGTACTTCTCGCCCACCACTAAAGGCCAAATGACATTAAATACTAACGCTTTTCTGGCGATAATTAAACCCTTTTTCAATCTGTTTTCAAGCTTATAATACTCAAGATAAAACTGCTATCTTTATAGGCTTAATTCTTAGCTGAAAACACGATGATCCATACCGAATTCTTCAGTATAGAAAGAAATCATATCTATTTATACAAAAGAGTCTCAAAATCGATAGAGCTCAACAATCCAGTCTTAGAACCAATTAATGTACGAATCATTTCTTTTCGGAAATATGGCACTTGATACATCGCATCGAAGCATAAATTTCGAAGACTCCCTGCTAAACGACTTTGTGACTGAAAAAAAGGTGTCTTAGATTCAACTCATAAGTGCAATTCTGGAGAAGGTGGTCAGCTGC
>TARA_B100000686_G_scaffold25243_1_pt1 | contig 17687 bp, 15 predicted proteins | sample TARA_B100000686 | Tara Oceans TARA_B100000686 (sample SAMEA2622733) | marine metagenome | biome: marine biome (ENVO:00000447); feature: marine epipelagic mixed layer (ENVO:xxxxxxxxx); material: "saline water (ENVO:00002010), including plankton (ENVO:xxxxxxxx)" | depth 150 m
CACCCGGCACCCGACTATTGATACTCGACTCGCATGGAATAATGTTCCGCTCATATTTTGCCATGCCGGAGGAATTGACCGATTCTGCTGGAAGACCTACAGGTGCAGTACTAGGTTTTGCGAATACTCTTAGCGCTGTGCTGACTGAGCTCTCCCCAACTCACATAATTGCTGCGTGGGATGCCTCAGAAGAAACATTTCGAAAAGTACTCGATCCGAATTACAAGGCGAATCGGGATCCTACCCCGACAGCTCTGCGGTCACAGTTTGACACCGTGCGAGATATGTTAGCCGCGCAATCCATCCCTCTGGTGGAATGTCCAGGCTACGAAGCCGATGATGTGATGGGTACCTTGGCGCGCCAAGCAAGCGAGCTGGGAATTAAGGAGACTATCCTTCTGACGCTCGACAATGACCTTATTCAATTGGTTGACGAGCAGGTACGAGTGTATATGTACCGCCCATATCAAAAGGATTACGTCATGTACGACAAAGCAAAAGTGCTTGAACGGTTTGGCTTTGAACCGATACAAATGATCGATTACAAGGGATTGGTTGGCGACACCAGTGACAATATTCCAGGCGTCAAAGGAATAGGTGACAAAAGTGCAAAAGCCCTGATAGCTTCGTGGGGTGATATAGATCACATGATCGATAACCTCGATAACATTGAGCCCACTCGCACTAGGTCAGCGCTTGAAAGTGGCCAGGCGGCTGCACTTTCTTCTAGAGAACTCGCGACCATCGTGCGTGATGTCCCGGATCTGGTCCTTGACCTGGGGGCTGCTGATAGAAAACATTTCGATCCGGGTCAGGCCAGGAAGTTCTTTGAACAAATAGGTTTCAGGACTCACGCTAAGCGAATAGGTAACTCGGACACAGTTGGGCTCACTGAAACTGCGTCGGCCCGAACTGACTTAAGAATAGTGCAAATCGATAGTGAACACGTGTTGCAAGTGGAATTACAAAGATTTAGCAATTTGAACAAAGCGGCAGTTACTGTTGTTAGTGATTCGCACTTACCAGTCGAATTCAGCTCTCAAGCCATAGGCATAGCCTTCGTGAATCAGGATCGTGAAGGTTTCTATTTTCCGATTAGGCGAAAGGATACCTTTTCAGACGACCGAGGATTACCTGGGTTTAATAGTCCGAGTGATTCAACTCCAGAGGTCTATTATCCCGATCTTGGGACAGTTCTCAAGTGGTTACAGAGCCAAGTTGAACGCGGGATGACACTATTAGTACATGATTCTAAACAGACCATCTGGTGTCTTAGAAAATTAGCAGATGAACACAAGATAGAATTGAGACCAGCAGAAGTATTTGACACAAAAATAGGCTCGTATTTACTTGGGTTCAGTGATGAATCTATTCAAGACCTAGCAGCTCGGCTGGTACTAGATGTGTTGCCCGACGACAAAGCATTGTTAGGGAGTGGCAAATCTAAGAGAGCTTATTCAGATCTTGATATCAACATAGTTGCCGAATTTGCAATTAGATCTGGTGCACTGCTGTTCGAGGCGGAACAGGAACTGACGACGTCACTAGAGGAAAGGGAGTTGGCGGGGATCTTTCGTGACATCGACCTGCCACACGCACAAGCGTTAGCCCGTATGGAGGACTTTGGTATCAAAATTGACTCCGAGAAACTCTATTCTTTGGGTTTCGATTTAGAGAGAGAGTTAGACGATATCGAAAAGGCCGCATTCCAAAGTGTCGGCCATGAGGTAAATATGGGCTCACCAGCGGAACTGTCTCGACTATTATTTGATGAACTGTCACTCCCTCCGTCAAAAAAAATCAAAACAGGCTTCAGTACGGACGCCGAGTCGTTGTCGGTGTTAGTCGACCAGCATCCAGTCGTGCAAATGATTCTTGATTGGCGTGAGATATCGAAATTGAAGTCGACCTACGTAGACGCACTTCCACGGCATGTTAATCACACCACAGGCCGAATCCATACGATTTACTCTCAAACAACCACAGCTACCGGCAGATTATCCTCCACTGCTCCCAATTTACAAAATCTTCCTATCCGAGGGGATCGAGGTGGCGCGATTCGTGATGCGTTTATCGCTAGTGACTGTGGTTCAGACCCCTTATTTCTTTCGATCGATTATTCACAAATCGAGCTACGAATCCTGGCTCATTTAAGTCAAGATGAGACCTTAATCGAGGCGTTCTTAGCGGGATCAGACATTCACACTTCCACAGCTGCAAATATCTTTGGAAAATCCAATGAGGACGTTAGTTATGAGGAGCGGAGGCGAGCGAAGGTGTTCAACTTCGGTGTTCTCTATGGACTCAGTGCGTTTGGTCTATCAGGTAGGGAAGGAATTACTCGAGGAGAGGCCCAAGAGTTCATAGACTCCTACTTCCGCTCCTATCCCAAAGTGGAAATATGGAGAAATCAGGTGGTAGAAGAAGCCCGGTCTGTTGGATACGCGCACACGATGACTGGTAGACGCAGAGCAATCCCTGAACTGCACTCACGTAACCAAAACGTCAGAAGGGCAGGCGAGCGTATCGCGATGAATATGCCAGTCCAGGGCACTGCCTCTGACATTATAAAAATTGCAACTAATAATATAGATGAGGAGTTGATGAAACGTCGTGATAGGGGTCTGCACGCCCGACTGGTCATGCAGATACATGACGAACTCATCTTTGAACTTCCTTCTAGTGAGGTTGCTTCGATTGTAGATCTTGCTGAAGAAATGATGCCCTCTATCGAGTTATCAGTGCCACTATTACTCGATAAGGCTATCGGGACTTCTCTGGGGAATTTAGAAGAAATCTAACATTATGCCTGAGCTGCCCGAAGTCGAGACAGTTAGACGTGACCTGATCCCCTACGTGCTTGGGGCCACTATTCAAAGAGCCATAGTACACCGGGGCTTTAGTCGAATGATTAAGGACAGCTCTATAAAGGCGTTCCGGGAAACGGTTGAAGGGAGTCAAATCGAAGAATTGAGACGTCATGGTAAGTATTTAATTTTCAGGTTATCGAATGGGCGCAGTTGGATCGTGCACCTACGCATGACAGGTGCTTTCCTAATATCGTCGGACTATCGTCCGAGGGACCGGCATGAGCGAGCCCGTATCAGAATCACATCACCTTCGTACACGTCAGAAATGGTGCTCGCTTTTAACGACGTTAGACGGTTCGGGACATGGGAATGCGTGCCCACCGAGCACGAAAATGATCGAATCCCCAGTGGCCCAGATGCACTAGCGATCGATTTCACCCAAGATGATCTACTTGGCAAATTGCAATCCAAGGATACTTCTCTTAAATCAGCGTTACTGGATCAAGCTGTGGTTGCCGGACTGGGGAATATATACGTCGATGAATCATGCTTTTTGGCGGGAATTCGTCCTGACAGAAAAGCCAAGAATCTATGCGCGCGAGAAGTTGAAAGATTGTATGACGCGATTGGCACTACTTTAAACCGTGCCCTCGAACAGGGAGGAACATCATTTCGTAATTACGTCAATGCATTTGGGCTACCCGGTGGAGCACTATCACACTGCCAGGTCTACCAGCGTGACGGGCAATGTTGCAGGATTTGCGATAGTACAATACTGAAAATTAAACATGCTGGGCGTGGCACGCATTATTGCCCAGTTTGCCAAGATTGAGATAAGGGTGATTGACATGTCTGAATTGCTAAAGCCTGGATCTTTAATCGATATCCCAGGAGTGAAGGTGGGGCACTCATCCGACCTAGATAACTGTACCGGTTGCACTGTAGTGTTATTGCCAGATGGGAGTATTTCAGGGGTGGACGTTCGTGGCGGCGCGCCAGGATCACGAGAGACAGATTTACTTAGACCAATGGGACACGTGCCGGGAGCGAATGCTTTCGTCCTATCAGGCGGCAGTGCATTCGGTCTTGATGTAGCGCAAGGCGTCGTCCAGTTTCTACGGGATAATGACATCGGATATCAGACGTCTGACATGAAGATCCCGATCGTGCCAGCAGCAATTCTCTACGATCTAGGTATTGGTGAACCGATAGCACCCACACAGACTGATGGTTATGAGGCTGCAAAAATAGCATCGTCAGAAAGTTTTGCGGTAGGAAGTGTGGGCGCGGGAACTGGTGCGACAGTGGCCAAACTCCTAGGTCCACAACATCGACTCAAGGGCGGACTAGGTACCGCGTCTATCCGCGTGGACAGGTCCACAGAAGAGGATCTATTTGTTGCTGCTCTGGCCGTGACGAACGCGATGGGAGCGATATATGATTTTGAATCCGGCGAAACTTTGGCGAGTCCTGGAGGAGCCGGAAAGGACTTGAGTGAGTTGGTGGAAGCCTTAGCCTCGGACAAGATCCCGCGGAAAGAAGGCTCGTCTGATAGCAATACGACACTGGTCATAGTCGGGACAAATGCTCAACTCGATAGCGTAGCCGTTAACAGACTTGCCGTGTCTGGAAGTTCAGGAATGGCTCGAGCAATCTGGCCTGTCCATACTAGGGGTGATGGTGATCTTGTATTTTCCTTTGCGACTCAAGAGATTAACTGTGAGGAAGAAACTAAATTAGCAATTGAAGGACTCGCCGCAGTGGTTACCGCAAGAGCAATAACTAACTCGATTTATGCTGCTGCGTGATACTTGAACGAATAAACGGCAATTAATAAACTTGAGCTTGGTTAATATTCGAGTTTATATAATTCAACTTCTATTCAATTGATGAGGCTTTTATGGTAAGCAGAGAGAAACGCGTTACAATTCTTGACCTTCAAAAAATGCAGCAGCAAGGAACGAAGATTCCAATGCTGACAGCCTATGACTATCCCTCAGCCCGTCTTGCGGAGGGGGCCGGTTGTCCTGTATTACTGGTCGGAGATACTTTGGGTATGGTCGTTTTAGGTTATGACTCGACTCTGCCAGTGACCCTCGAAGACATGATCCACCACGGACGAGCTGCTAGGCGAGGCGCATCTAACGCGCACATCGTCGTAGATTTACCCTTTGGCAGTTATCAGTCAGATGTCACCACGGCTATGAACGCTGCCATGCGTGTAATGAAAGAAACCGAGTGCGACTCGGTGAAAATCGAAGGCGGAAATAGTCAGGCAATTGAGACCGTTGCGAAATTAGTCACCGCAGGGGTACCTGTAATGGCCCATATAGGACTGACCCCACAATCTGTGAACGCGCTTGGCGGGTTTAAGCTGCAGGGACGTACCCCACGAGATGCCATCCGCCTTTTGTCTGAAGCCCAAAAATTGCAGGAGGCAGGGGCATTTGCCATAGTATTAGAGTCTGTCCCAGCAGCACTGGCTGCCAAGATCACTGAAGTTCTTAGCATCCCGACTATAGGTATAGGTGCAGGACCATATTGTGATGGTCAGGTGCAAGTCTGGCACGATTTATTGGGTCTATATGATTCATTTAAACCTCGACATGCGCGACGCTTTGATGAAGTTGGTGCGTCGATAACAGGTGCCCTTGTGGATTATATAGAGGCAGTTCGAGCTGGTGAATTTCCGAATAGTTCCGAATCCTTTGGTCTAAGTGAAGAGGTTGAAAGTTGGATCACTCGTAACCTGCCGGGTAAAGAACAGAGCATGCGACAGGCGGAACAAGTGCTCTCGGAAACAGACGGTTCTCGTAAATAAACCTCATCGTCATGAATATCGCTAAACTCAAAACCGACCTTAAGTTTGGTACCGGGCCGAATGACCTTACTCATGGATTTGTTCCTACTATGGGAGCCCTCCATGATGGACATAAAGAATTGATTCGAACTGCGAGGGCGGACTGTGAATTTCTAACAGTTTCAATCTTCGTGAATCCCACCCAATTTGCACCAGGCGGCGACTTCCTCGAATACCCGCGGACAATCGAACAGGATATAGCGGCACTACGAGACTTAAGAGTCGACCAGCTATACGTTCCCACTGAAGACGAGATTTACCCAGAGGGGACTATGGTTAATATCACACTAGAGCCCATTGAATACATTCTGGAAGGTGCCCAGCGACCGGGTCATTTCTCGGGGGTGGCGAACGTGGTTCTGCGGCTATTCAATATAGTCCAACCAACTAGGGCATATTTTGGGGATAAGGATGCTCAACAACTTATCGTGATAAGAAAGCTCGTTACTGATCTGCACTTGCCTGTTGAAATAATTGGCTGTCCGACCGTCCGTGATAAAGACGGCATGGCCCTTTCTTCTCGGAATATATTTCTAGATACGGAAGAACGAGTTCAAGCAAAATCGATCTCACGAGGCCTATTCGCAGCGCAAGATGCTTTCAGTAGTGGTGAATTATCCTCATACTTTCTACGTGACGTAGTTCGTAAAGAATTAGAGCCCAACAATTTACTATTCACCGAGTATGTTTCCTTGTGTAGGCCTGACTCCATGGATGAGGTGATCGGAGAGTGTGAGGAAGGGGATATTTTATCGGTAGCAGTCCGACTCGATTCGACAAGACTTATTGATAATATTTGTCTGCGCAATCGGCCTGAATCGAACTAGAATGATTCGTACAGGAGGCTTTTATGTCTGGACATTCTAAATGGTCATCTATTAAGCATAAGAAGGCCGCGAAGGACGACAAACGTGGACAACTCTTCACTAAGTTAGCTCGCGACATAACAATGGCTGCTAAAAATGGACAAGATGGCAATCCTGATTCGAACGCTTCTCTTCGATTAGCCATACAGAAAGCTAAGGCATCCAATATGCCGAACGACAATATTGATCGTGCAATCGGTAAAGCTATGGGTGGCGCGGATGGTGAATCGCTAGAGGAGATTACTTACGAGGGCTACGGCCCCGGTGGGTGTGCAATTCTAGTGGATGCGATTACTACCAATCGGAATCGTACCGTGGCTGAAGTCAGGCATGCCTTTTCGCGCGCAGGTGGGAGTATGGCGGAGACAGGCTCAGTCGCATGGCAATTTGAACGTAGAGGAGTAATCACCCTTGACAAAAGTGACCTGAACGAAGAAGACGTTTCACTATCAGCGATAGATGCTGGAGCTCTCGATATTGAAGACGGTGGGACCAGTATAGACGTAATCACTGAACCCGGTGATTTAGTGACAATTAAAGATAGCTTGGAGTCTGATGGCTATCAAATTGATAATGCCGATTCCCTCCAACTCCCAAAACAAAAGATTCTTTTGGGTGAGAGCGATGCAAAAGCGGCTCTCCGGCTATTTGAAGCTCTTGATGATCTTGATGATGTTTCCAAAGTTCATTCGAATGCTGATTTTGAAGATTCAGTCCTCGATGAGTTACGCGATTGATGTCTAGAGATTCTCAAACGGTTAGTTCCGAATGGCCTATGCGTATAATGGGCATCGATCCTGGTCTCAGCGTTACCGGATACAGCATTCTTGAATTCTTATCGAACACAGATAAACCAAACCTTCTCACAGCCGACAAAATAACAACTGACAGCAAGATCCCACTCGGTGCTCGGCTCGGGAAAATCCATAAGATACTTGAATTCGTGATTAAGGAATTCGCACCTACTGAGATTGCGGTTGAGAGTCAATTCTTAGGTAAGAATGTGAAATCTGCTATGTCAGTGTCCCAAGTGAAAGCGATTTCATTATTGGCCGCTTTTCAGAATGGACTTAGAGGCCGAGAGATCTCACCTCGGGAAGTCAAGGAGATAGTGGCTGGTTGGGGAGGTGCTGACAAAGAGCAAGTGCGTGCTATGGTATTGGCACAAATTAATGCCGTTTCACTCCCTTCATCTTTTGACATTTCGGATGCCACAGCTATCTGTCTCGCAGCGTTTTCTCTCAGGCGTTTCGATATAATTATGGGAGATAATTATGGGAGCGGGGACAAACTGTGATCCGAGCATTTGACGGAGTAATCACTGACTTCGATGATCAAGCCGGGACCGCCTCCGTTGTGGTAGTCGGCGTGCACTACGAAGTTCGCATCCCAGCATTTGCGACAGAATGGGCTAGAACACTCGAAAACTCACAATCGACGGCTCGAATCCATATCTATGAATATGCGACTCAACATGATTCTACTAGCCAGTTCGTAGGATTCCCTAATGTTGAAGAGCGTGAATTTTTCCGTAAATTCGTTGACGTACCAAAACTAGGGCCATTAAAGGCGGCGCAGGCGCTACAGCGGCCTATAATTGAAATCGCGCAATCGATAGAGCAGGGGGACCAGTCAGCACTCGCTAGTCTGCCAGGGATTGGGAAACGTCTGAGTCAAACAATAATTGCGCACTTACAGGGCAAACTCGAATTTTTGCTTGCCGGCACAACGATAGAAACTTCATATCAGTCCGAGGTTCAGAGTGCTGGAACAGCAGTTCGAAATGATGCCGTCTCAGCACTTATTGCTTTGCAATTTACCCGGGTTGAGGCTGAAAGAGCTGTTGAAGAGGCCTTGTCAGAGACTGATTCTGATCCTGATTTAGATACCCTACTACGCCGAGTACTCGACCAACGTTAGATTCAGTAGATAATCGCAAATCCCTTGCCAGTGAATTCACCGTCAAATGGTTCCCATTTCGGCTCAACTATATCGACTTCAGCTAGGGCAGGTCCTCTACGCAGTTCCTCGAGCAGTGAACGAAGATCTGCCTCATTTCCCTCGGCGCTCAATTGCACTCTTCCGTCCGGAAGATTTTGCACTACTCCCTCAAGCGAAAGCAATGATGCGGCGGTGGCGGCGTATGCCCGGTAGCCAACCCCTTGCACTTTTCCATAAATTGAAGCCACCAGTTTCACGGTCTTCATATTCACTTTGCAATCCGCTTCAGGTTTTCCTTAATCAATTCGATCGGTATCGAGCTCTCTAGGAATGCGTGACCGATTTTATCAAGCAGTACAAAACGAATATCACCCCCCACAACCTTCTTATCACGGGTCATCGCCTCCAGCACTGCAGCTGGATTTAGACCTGGTGCCGACACCGGGAGGCCGTACGTTCTGAGCATGTCCGATTGTCTCTCGAGCAATTCTTGCGGTGTTATCCCTAAGTCTCTGCCGATATATCCGGCCGCCATCATCCCGACAGATACTGCTTCGCCATGCATATATTGTTCGTAGGACGTGACGGTCTCGATCGCATGCCCCGTAGTATGCCCATAGTTGAGAATTGCACGTAGGCCGCCCTCATGCGGGTCTGCGGACACGATCATTGATTTAAGTCTGACAGAGCGTGCTGTGATTTTTGCAAGGAGATTCAGGTCGGGTGACTCCCTCAATAGTTCAGCTGAGTTCTGTTCGAGCCACTCAAAGAGTTCGGAGTCTAGGATGAGTCCGTGCTTGATTATTTCCGCAAAACCTTCAACATAAGATCGTCTGGGGAGGGTACGCAAGAGCTCTACATCCACGATAACTCCGGAGGGTTGTTTGAAGGCTCCGACAAGATTTTTTCCTTGTCGGAGATCAATACCTGTTTTGCCACCGATGGCAGCATCATTCATCGCTAGGGTGGAGGTAGGAATGAGTAGAACTGACAACCCACGAAGATATGTTGCCGCCACATAACCCGCGATATCTGTAGCGACCCCGCCTCCAAAACCTATAACGAGGTCTCCACGCTCGGCTTTTTGATCTGCTAGCCAACTATATATCTCACCGAGTAGGTGGTAATTTTTCGATTGCTCACCAGGTGGAATTAAGTATGAGGCGCCAGGTATTTGTGCCAGTTGCAGTTGATGAGTCAAAGCATTTCCGTGCAAGGCCATTACTGCTTCGTCGCCAATTATGAATACACGCCTTTCAGCGAGGTTTAACTGGGCTAGTCGTTCCGTGAGGCGTGATAGTTCACCGACACCGACCCAAATAGGGTAGGTCTTATCAGTTGTGCCTACGATGGCAGCAGGTAGGCGCGATACATCCTCTGACACGAAGTGATTACTTCGTGACGCTATATTCGGATCACTCTGAGCCCAAACACTTATGATGCGGCCAGCTATTCGGGCTAGCTCATCATGTGGGGCCTGAACTTCTTCGATGATCGTAGGCAATGTCAGGTCAGCTAAAAGATATGTGCTGAGCCTGCGAGATTCAAGTGTTCGGAGAGAACCAATTGGATTGTCGCTCTGCTCAAGGATCGGCCGAACTTCACCTGAGTCATCAGCGAGATAACGCTCGTACAGGACATCTACTGGAGCATCTAAATGGACAATAAAACCGTTATCGGATAAATATCTGCGGTTCTCAGGGCTAACAAATGCACCACCTCCGGTGGAAATCACACACTTTTGGTGTTTAGATAACGTCTTAATAATCGCGGTCTCTTGTTCGCGAAAAACGGGTTCTCCTAGTGTCTCGATTGCATGTGCGGGACTCATTCCGTGTCTACGTTGAAATTCTGAGTCTGTGTCCACGAAATCCCATCCCAAAATATTTGCTAGGACTGGACCTAAAGTACTTTTACCAGAATACGAGAGCCCGATCAGAACGATTCGTTCGAATTGCCGTGAAGGCTGCTCTAAATTGTCAGTCATTCTCTACCCCGAATCGTGGGCCTACGGTAGAGTTAAAATTTTCGAAATTCGAAATCACTTCAGCAATATGATCACCACCAAATTTTTCGAGAGCCGCATCAGCTAGGACCATGGCCAGCATGGCCTCACCTATCACACCAGCAGCAGGGACTACAGCCACATCAGAGCGTTCATAGAAGGAAGTAGCCTGATCTCCATGTTGTAAGTCAACACTAGGCATCCTTCGAGGTACTGTAGATATGGGTTTGATGAAACCTCGAACGATAATATCTTGTCCGTTAGACATGCCTGCTTCTAAGCCTCCAGCTTTGTTCGTCTGACGCTCCCATGGATGTAGATCTTCTGTATTCCAAGGCAGGATAATATCCTGTGCCTCTGACCCTGGGCGAGAAGCATTAGCGATACCGTCTCCTATCTCAACAGCTTTCACCGCATTTATTGACATAAAAGCCTGAGCTATCCGACCATCAAGCTTACGGTCCCACTGCACATGAGATCCCAAGCCAAAAGGGATACCTTTCGCCACAACTTCAAAGACACCCCCCAAAGTGTCATTGTCGTTCTTAGCACCATCAATCCGAGCGATCATTGCTTGTTCGGCAGTTTTGTCACTGACGCGAACCGGTGAACTTTCAATTGCCGTGATATCGGTTAGTCCTTGACCTTCGAGGGGCACCGTCACACCACCTATTTCAATTGTTTGAGAAAATAGCGAGATGCCAATTTCATTCAAAAATGCGCGAGCAACTGCACCCGCAGCAACTCTCGCCGCGGTTTCTCGAGCAGAGGAACGCTCAAGTATTGGGCGAACATCGTCGAAGCCATATTTTTGAGTCCCACTGAGATCAGCATGCCCTGGTCGCAAGGTAATAACTGGCTCGATATCCTCATCCACTGCCTCGGGCGACATCCGAGTTTCCCAGCCTGCATTCTGATGGTCGCGGTTGATTAGTTGAAGCCCTATTGGAGATCCTATACTCAGGCCATGTCGTACGCCAGAAATTAATGTCGCTCGATCTGTTTCGATCTGCTGTCTTTTACCACGTCCATACCCACCCTGACGTCTTCGCAGGTCGTTGGCTATTGCGTCTTCAGTTATCGGTATTCCTGCCGGGAGACCATCCACTATTGCCAATAAACCCCGACCGTGTGATTCGCCTGCCGTTAGCCACCGGAATTGATTCATAAATCTGCTCCCTATTTATTGATCAGTGGAGGAAAGTATCGCCTTTTCCTCAGGATCGAGGATCTTTGATTTAGACGCATAAGAGATCTCCCAATGCCCCGCAATCATGCCAAGATCCTCACTCTCCCAATCGGAGTGGGCGACTGTATCGCGATCGGTCCTGCACACCATTAGGCATACAAGATTTCGTGTTCCGTCTGCTGCTCTGTACTCAGTATATACATCGACCTGAACATCGGTGAACGAGATATGTGGTATCTCGTACATTATCCGCTCGACCGTCCGAACCATGGCGCTGAAGCCCACTTGCTCAACTGATTGTAATTCTTGATGGAGTCCAGCCACTACTGTCATAGCTGGCTCCGCTAATAGAGACACTCTTATAGTATGACTCTTGGCGGCCACCAGTGCGATGGATTGTTGAGCGTTCCATTCAGCTAACAATTGGTCCCGAGGAGCTCTCCTTCTCTGCCAGTCGTCTATCGTATTAGCAATAAGTTGATTAAGTGCATTTTGATCTCCGTCTCGGATGACTTGTCGCCACTTCCTCGCGGCGAATTGAGCCTGGAAGATGACGATCCCAAACAATACGAAGATTATAAAACAGATAACGAGAGCAAATCCGAGACCCATTTCACTCCTAAATATTTCTGTTCGAATGCCTAGATTCCTTGATCATACATCAGCTAGCCCCAAGGAAGCCCGCATGATCTGGATTGGTGCTGCGTGCTTTGTCCAGATCTTGAATGATTCAGCACCCTGCTGTAAAAGCATTTCCAGGCCTTCGATATATACCGTTTTGTTGTTGCCGTACTCTCGAGCAAGACGTAAGAATACCGTCTCGCGAGGTGCATAGACTAATTCAAAAATTAGTGTCGGACCCAGTGATTTAGTTAGACCTTGCCTCATGACATCTTCCGGTACCGGTGATCTATTGGGGGCAAGACCGGACTGCATACCGACTGGAGTTGCTTGCACCATTAGATCTGCACGAGCAATCAGGCTGGCAAAGGGGTCGGGTTCAATATGAGCAAGATCATGTATTGCCACATCTACTAAGGGGAAACGATTTACGAAAGCGGCTGCAGCCACGACATTCCGAGCGACTATGTCGATGTGCCTGACGTCTAGACTCACCAATGCCTGAAACGCTGAAAGGGCGGCTCCACCAGTTCCAATCAGTACGGCTCGGGGCTTGGACAATTCGAATCCACTATTGATTATTGGATCGATTATCCCTCTCACGTCTGTGTTGTATCCAACCAGTCGACTCCCCGAGCCCTTGCGTTGTACAAGCACCGTATTGACCGCGCCAACATTTATTGCAAACGGGTCGATTTCGTCCATGTGCTCCATGATCGCCGTTTTGTAGGGGATAGTAATATTTGCGCCCAGCACATCCCCGGATCGCATCTCATTCATGACTTTGGTGAGCTCATCGGTATTTGCCTCCCGCACAGAGTATTCCGCATCGATATTCAAATACTGAAGCCCGGCATTTTGAAAAATTGGGGACAAGGAATGGGTGATAGGGTTTCCGAGCAGCCAAATTGATTTCATATGGTTCCTAAATCTTTATTGAATACTAGCCGCACACTCGGAAGAATTAAACAAGACCATATTCTCAAGATGTTCTTCGTAGGTATCAGCAAAATTGTGAGTGCCGTCACACTTCGGTGACACCAGGAAGAACAAGTAGTCTGTTTGCGCTGGATATATAACGGCCATAATTGCGCTCAAGCTTGGATTCGAGATCGGTGTCGGAGGCAATCCCTCTGCCTGGAAAGTGTTGTAACGTGATTCGGTTCGTAAATCTTCTTGCTGGACAGCCTGTTTCCACCAACCATGTAGGTCAACGGAGTTCTTGTCCTCTGCGAGGGCGAATTGCACTGTTGCATCTGATTGGAGAGGCATCGAGTTGTCCAGCCTGTTGAGGAATACCGACGCAACTAACGGCAGTTCAGCCTCTTTCGTAACTTCACGTTCAATAATCGAAGCAAGGATAATGACTTCACGAATCGTATAACCATTTTTTGCAGCGTCGCTCAACATTTGTTCCGTTATTAGACGACTGAGGTTATCAAACATCGCTGCAAGTAAATCAAATAGGGAGGTATCAGAAGTGATCATATATGCACCTGGATGGAGATACCCCTGTAGCTTACTTGTGGACGATGATGGCCCGATGTCCTCTGGAATCAGCAATTGGGGATCAAGCAGGAGTGAGGTCTTCCGAGAGTCCAGTAATGTGGTTACTGCTGACTCCCATTCAGTCAAGGTGAATTGTGAGACTGTAACTAAAGTTTCACGAATTTCTTCGTTTCGTAGCCCTGGTTGAAAGTCGAGTATGTAATCACTATCGGGACCCTTAAGTAGATGTGCGATGGCCATACCTGAACTTCCAGATCCGTCGAACGTGTAACTTCCTGAGCGGATGGACCGACCTGAACCAAGAAGACCAACCAATGTGAGTAAGTCTCGCTGATGACCACCAATCTGACTGTCAGACAGAATTTGCGCAATTTCACCCACGTTTAATCCGCCCGGAATTTCCACTTCCACGGTCTCGGGCGGCGGATTCTCAGCGGCTACTGGAATGTCTGCATGTAATCTCTGATCGGAAGCATCGAGTACTCTAATCATCAATAGGATCACAAACACTACGGTGATAAAGGAAAGGCTAAATAGAAGTCGCATAATCTTCTTCGTATCGGGTGCAGGAGTTCTCATAAGCCGGAATTTTTCGAATTGAGATATTGTTGCAATATCACCGCGGCCGCTACATCATCAATCCGTACATCACTGCGAGCGACTTGCCCACGCACCATATCGTGTGCCGCCTCTGACGTCAGATGCTCGCTTTCAAGCACTACGTCGACACCTAGTTTGCGGATCCTATCCGCAATACGCATAGTTGATGTGACCTGAGTATTTAGTTTGCCGGACATCGGCATGGCCAGGCCGATAATTACAGTGTGGATATCTTCATCAAGTAGTAATTGCTTTATATGCGGGTAGGTGCGGGTGCTATTAATAACATCAAGAGGTATTGCATACTTGTTTGAGGGATCGCTAATTGCTAAGCCGGTTCGCTTGGCTCCGTAATCAATCCCTAAGATACGACTCACTCTATTTATTCCTTAATTTTCTCTTGTTTTCACTGGAGTACTAAAGTGATTTTCCCCGGATCACGCGGAAGTGATGTCCGTCTGAGGAAATTTGGTGTTATTTGGATATCCGGTGAATCGATCAAGTCCAGCCGATCCCAGAGAAACCATTCCGCTTGCTCAGTACTCTTACCGGGCAGAAAATCATTTACATCTTCAATCCAATGACTTAAGTCCGCAACCTCGGCAGTGGCTCTTAGACGGACTTTGTCTTTTCCCAAGTTAGGCGAATCGATCAGCTCTATTTGGGAAATTCGAACCAATTCCTCCGCTGGCGATAACGTAGTCGAAAAGATGGTGCGAGTGACCCTTCTGGCCTCATCGGGTGAAACTACTAATCCAGTAGCAATGATGACGTAATCCATAACAAAAATATCGCTTGGATCGCCAATATTTTGCCGAGCTTGTTGTGAGAAAACTGGGGTGGCGACAGTAGTTGATATTAATTCACCCAGATTTAAGTCTCGAAGCTCATGAATACCTTTCGCACGAAGAACCGACTGCGCATGTACATGAGCTTGGAGCACATCGTCAGGTGAGACGATAGACCAAGAATTGTCAGTCCCACCGAATGCTGGTTCAGGGTTTGTGACGGCAATCTCAGTAGGCAATATTCCGATTGTCAAAGTATCGGCTGTTACATTTCCTATTTCACCCGCGATACCACATAGTGCTGACACAAGCACGACTTCACCTGGACCTACAATAACATCTTCGATGATCGCAAACGATAAATAGTCCTCGGTTCGAACTTGGAAGCCTTTTGCCAAGGAATACGGTTTACTACTGCTGTTAGTGAATTCGAGCACGACCAGTGAGGTCTCGTCTCCGGAATCATCAATACCGGTCGTCTTAACGACCACCGTTGCACTAACCTCTCGACGGACTGCGATCCCGACTATTCGGCGATTAGCTATGTCATTCCCGTTTGCGATATCGGTAACCGTGAGAATCGTGTCTATTGTCCGGGACGTAGTCGGGGGATTGAATCGCACTTCCGCCCTCGGAACAGAATTAAAGATCCATAACAAAGTGAGACCAAATGTTACAGTGGTCACTAAAGTCAAAAGCGTATTAGAGGATAGCGATCGAACCCGACCCACCTTCAGTGGCTTTAGCAAAGAATCGAGCATATCTCCAAACCCTTCCATAGGGAGTGTTCGAGTTTTTAGGCCAGTGCTCTTGGCTGATTTACGGATGCGAGTATTACGGCTGACGATAATAGGCACAAAGCCTGTTCGGCGCGCGTACGCAGCGATTCTAAGCCAGTGATCTAGGCGCTCAAATTCGTAAGCATTCTCAGGCAACTCAATAAAAGCAGAGTTCAGTCCGCTAGATTCGATCTTTCCGATTACTGTAGCTGAAGTATCCGAGGTCTCGATTTCAATGATTTCTATAGGTGCTGCATCGCCTGTTAGTTCCGAGTTAGATTTCCTCGAATAAAGAGCAGTCACGAGACCTTGAATCAGTGGACGGAACCAGTAGCCCATGGATTTCAAGGTTCGAATTATCGCTGCACTGATCAGGGCAAATTTTTTATAGGCTTTAGACACAAGGACCCCGAGTCGACTAAATAACATGTCAATCCATCAGTTGAGCCCGCAACAAGCCTTCGACCTGAGCATAGGCCTCACGTAATCGTGAGGAATCTTTTATGCCTGCTTGGGCTAGTTGCGGCCGTCCACCACCACCACCTCCCGTGATGTCTGTAATATTCGCGACCAAGCTACGTGAATCGATTTCTTTTGAAATCAGATCCTCGCTGACTGAGACAAGTAAGGAAGTGCTCTGATCGCTGGTGCCAGCCAAAACGAGAATAAGTGAATCAAACTCACTCTGGAGCTCATCGGAAATCTCTCGCAATTGTGACTGAGTAGACGTAGTCTCCACGAGTAAAAGATTCGTATCCCCTAATCGCTTAGCCTGCTCAGCAAGATTTTGCGCTAACTGCTCAGCTGAGCTCGATTGGTGCTGCTTTAACTCGGATTCGAGAGCAGTGATATTACCTTCTAATGCCTCGATTCGAGGGAGAATGTCTTTGTAGTTAGTCTGCAGCTTATGAGCCACGTCCCGGAGTGTTTTAAGCTGCCCACGCAGCTCTATAGAGGCTGCGTCACCGGTACACGCTTCTATCCGGCGCAGTCCGGCTCCGATGCTGCTGTCCGAAAGGATAAGGAAATCACCAAGTAGTCCAGTAGAGCTGAGGTGTGTGCCGCCACAGAGTTCTCTTGAATAGCAGTGGTCGCTATGCTCGTGCTCAGGAGCATGGCCGCGCGTATCACAATATTCGACCATCCGAACATCAGCAGTATACCGATCTTCAAAAAATGCAATAGCCCCACGCTCGATTGCCTCTTCATAAGGGAGCTCTAGCGTAGCGGAGGTGATATTTGCCCGCGTCTTCGAACTGACAATTTCTGTAAGAGCTTCTAGTTCGTCATCAGCAAGGGCTTGAGGATGCGTATAGTCGAAACGAAGATAATCCGGCCCAACATAAGATCCAGCCTGTCTCACGTGTTCTCCTAGAACGCTCCGAAGCGCCGAATGCAGTAGATGGGTAGCGGTATGATTACGAGAAATATTAAGTCGTCTGGCTGGATCGACCTCACAGTCGACGGAATCTGAGTCAGCAAAATGACCACTAGTTACCTTGATTCTGTGAACGATGGACTCACCAAATCGTTGGACATCAATCACCAGACCTTGCCCGCGCTCAGAGCTTACAGTTCCAGTATCACTGATCTGGCCACCACCCTCGGGGTAAAACGGTGTCTGATCGAAGATCACCGAGATCTCGTCGGATGCGAGTTCGATCCGATCGCTAGCTGTCTCGATAAAACGTATCGTGGAGGAAGATGTTAAATCTGCAT
>TARA_B100000686_G_scaffold139836_1_pt1 | contig 17672 bp, 14 predicted proteins | sample TARA_B100000686 | Tara Oceans TARA_B100000686 (sample SAMEA2622733) | marine metagenome | biome: marine biome (ENVO:00000447); feature: marine epipelagic mixed layer (ENVO:xxxxxxxxx); material: "saline water (ENVO:00002010), including plankton (ENVO:xxxxxxxx)" | depth 150 m
AAAAATTTTCATTAACACTACGGTCAAGGAAATCTGGATTCATTTCAAGTAGCTTCATTTTTTCCCTGACAAAATCATCAAATTCAAGTGGATCAAGCTCTTCTTTATTCTGTTCTATTTGTGCCGTATTAAAAGCAAGGCGTAAGAATTGATTGTTTGCTACACCTGGAATTTCTATAGGGTATTGGAAGCCAAGAAAAATTCCAACTCTTGCGCGGTCTTCTGGTGCTAAATCAAGCAGGTTTTTTCCTTCAAAATCTACTGTACCATCTGTGATCTCATAGCTAGTATGGCCGGCAAGAACTTTGGCTAAAGTACTTTTCCCCGATCCATTTGTTCCCATAATCGCATGTATTTCACCACTTTTAATAGTAAGGTTAATTCCATTTAAGATTTCACTATTATCCACAGCTGCATGTAGATTACATATTTTAAGTAGAGTTTTGCTGCCTTGATAAATCATCCGACGCTCCCTTCCAGCTTAAGACCCAGGAGATTTGTAGCTTCAACTGCAAATTCCATCGGTAATTGTTGAAATACATCTTTACAAAATCCATTGATAATCATAGATACTGCCTCTTCACTGCCTATACCTCTTTGCGCAAAATAGAATAGTTGGTCTTCACCGATTTTTGATGTCGATGCTTCATGTTCAATTGTTGCGTTGTTATTGCGCGTCTGGATATAAGGGAATGTACTTGCATTGCACAAATCACCTATTAGCATCGAATCACACTGTGAAAAATTACGGGCACCTGCGGCAGTAGGTGCAACTCGAACTAACCCGCGATAACTGTTGTTAGAGTATCCAGCTGATATACCTTTGCTAACAATGGTGCTACGTGTATTTTTGCCAATGTGTATCATTTTTGTGCCGGTATCTGCTTGTTGATGGTTGTTAGTAACAGCTACTGAATAGAATTCTCCGACTGAATTGTCTCCTTGTAGTACACATGATGGATATTTCCAGGTAATCGCTGAACCAGTTTCAACTTGGGTCCAAGAAATACGAGAATTTTTGCCCTTGGCTAATCCGCGTTTAGTAACAAAATTATAGATACCACCAATACCATTTTCATCACCTGCATACCAATTTTGTACAGTAGAATACTTGATGTCAGCCTTATCTAGTGCAACTAGCTCTACTACAGCTGCATGCAACTGATTAGTATCAAATCTTGGTGCTGTACAGCCTTCAAGATAGGAGACAGAGCTTTCTTCTTCAGCAATAATAAGAGTTCGTTCAAACTGTCCAGTTTCCTCGGTATTGATACGAAAATAGGTCGATAAATCCATTGGGCATTTAACGCCTTTTGGGATGTAACAAAATGATCCATCAGTGAATACTGCTGAATTTAGTGCGGCATAATAGTTATCACCAATTGGAACTACAGAGCCAAGATATTTCTTTATAAGCTCAGGGTGTGAATCAACTGCTTCAGAAATTGAGCTAAAAATAATACCTACTTCAGCAAGTTTCTTTTTGTGGGTAGTTGCCACTGATACACTATCAAAAATTACATCAACAGCAACACCTGCAAGTGCTGCACGTTCAGACATTGGCACACCAAGTTTCTCAAATGTACGTAGTAATTCAGGATCGACTTCATCCATACTAGCTAATTTTTTTTTGGGTTTTGGCGCAGAATAATAACTGATTTCCTGGAAATCTATCTTGGGGTATTTAACATTTGGCCAATTAGGCTCTTCCATCTCAAGCCATTTTTTATAGGCTTTGAGGCGAAAATCAAGCAACCATTTGGGCTCATTTTTCTTTGAAGATATTAATCTGATGGTGTCTTCATTTATCCCTTTTGGCGCAATATCAGATTCAATATCTGTGACAAAGCCATGTTTATAAGGCTTGTCAATTACATTCTGTAGAGCAGAACTCATCAAATATCTCCTATTATTTGATCGTGGAACTTATTTAAGGTTATTTTAAAAATTATTTTAGTTATATTTTGACTTCATTTTTTAGGCTAAAGCTTTCGCCACATCCACATGTGTTATCTACATTTGGATTATCAAATTTGAAAGAGTCGTTGAGGCCCTCACGCACGAAATCAATATTTGATCCATTTAGAAACTGTAAATTACTGGCATTTACCACTACATTTGCATTATGCGATTTGAATAATAGGTCGTCAGCATGTATTTCATCTGCATAGTCAAATGTGTAAGCGAATCCAGAACAACCAACTTTTTTTATACCAACTCGCAAGGCTAGCCCCTTTCCTCGGCTAGCAAGTTTTTTTAGGATTTGTTTGGCTGCATTCTCAGATAGCGTAATACCCATTACTGCTCCTGTTGTTTATTCTCTAGTGTTTTACTTGAGGATGCAGCAAGCTCCTTACCAGAACAAAGTTGATATATACCAACCATTTTAGTGGCACTGATTTGATCCATTTGTTGTTCGTCAACTAATTGTTTTAAATTTATTGAGCTTAAGTGGCCAAATATTAATTTATTGAGGTCCGTCCATAGATTGTGCGTTATACATTTCTTGTCGTTATGACAGTTCTCTTTTCCACCACATTGTGTCGAATCAATTGGTTCATTAACAGCAAGAATAATGTCAGCTACTGATACATGTTCCATTTTTCTAGCAAGACAATAACCTCCACCAGGACCACGAACACTATTTACTATCTTTTTCTGCCGAAGCTTAATGAATAATTGTTCAAGATAAGATAATGAAATTTGCTGACGTTCGCTAATTTCAGCAAGCTTAAGTGGTTTATTGCTATGTTGCATTGCAAGATCTAAGAGTGCTGTAACTGCAAATCTTCCTCGGGTTGTGAGCCTCATGAAGCCATCTCTTAATTTGGTTTTTATAAAATAGAGCTTATCGCTACTATAGTAATTAATACATGATCAATTTACTCAAGTATAAAATACCTGATTAAATTAGTCAAATATACAGTAGTAGATATTTTTTGAAATGTGGCGAATTAGAGTCCAATAAGAATTTAGCTATTTATAATGAAAGAGTAATGTTATCGACTAAGAAGGTTCATATGAGATTTGATCAGCTTAATTGCTCGGTTCCGGAAATGCTTACCATCTGAGTCTTTAACCCACATATGTAATAATCCAATAAAGAATAATTGTGTATCAATTGCTAATTGGGCGGGTTCATGTGCAGTGTGTAATAATCCTTGATTCTTTGCCTTCTCATAAGTCAGGCGTAATTTTTCTTCTATACCAGAGCATGTTTGTAGAATTTCCTGTAAAACAATTGAAAATTCAGTTACATATTCACACTTAATCATCATTATTTCATAGATCTGTCTAGTTTCTACATTATTATTTAGAAGATGGATTGTCCCACATAAAAAATTCTCGATTCGTACCAAAGGATTTACGTTGTTATCAACTAGTAGTGTATCGTCCATGCGATCTATTAAAGGTAAGAATACTTGTTCGCGCATAGCCTGAAAAACTTTAGTCTTATTCTTGAAATGCCAGTAGATTGCTCCACGTGTAACACCGGCTTGAATTGCTATATGCTCCATGGTTGTCCGGCTAACACCGCGGAGTAAGAATACTTCGCGTGCTGCGATAATGATATTTTTTTTTGTTAATTCAGCGTCTTCTTTAGTTTTGCGAGCCATATTTTTTAAATAAGTGTATACATACGGTAATGTATGTATACTATTACATACATACATGAATGTAAGCAAGTTATTTTAGAGAATGTTTAGGATTAATTTTATGTGGTTATTTAATATTAATAGACAAAATTATTGTAATTTATGGGTGAAAGTTTGCATAGGGTTAGTTAATGTCGTTGTTAGCAGTGTTGTACTGACCGCCTGTAATTATAATGATCAGGAGCCTAGTAATACTATTTCTCCCAAAATAGCTATACCTGTCAGTGTGATTTCGGTAGAGCCTACAAGTGTGCCAATTAGTACTGAGGTAGTAGCGCAGACTGAAGGCGCGAAGGAAATTGAGATACGTCCTCGTGTAGGAGGAATTTTACTAAAACGCTTGTACGAAGAAGGGGCTGCTGTTAAGTCAGGACAGCCTATGTTTTTAATTGACCCAATTCCCTATCAGAATGCACTAGCGCAGGCTAAAGCTCAACTTTCTGAACAAAAAGCTCGGATTGAGCAAACTAGGCGTGAAGAGAATCGTTTGCAAGAATTGCTATCTACTAAATCAATTAGTCAGCGTGAATATGACAATGCAGTATCAGAGAATGAAATAGCAAGTGCGGCTTTGAAGCAAGCTGAGGTTCAAGTAAGAAATGCAAGGCTTAATCTTTCGTATACAACAGTAACCGCTCCAGTAGAAGGAATATCAGGTCGTCGCCAGCTTTCTGAAGGGGTGTTAGTACAAGCTAATACAAGCTTGTTAACAACAATTGTTCAATTATCGCCAATCTGGGTTCGCTTTAGTTTATCTGATAATGAATTAATAAAGTTTGGAGGATATCTAAGTGCAAAAAATATAACAAAAGTTACATTAATATTACCTAACGGCAAGGAATATGAGAAAAATGGGGAATTAAATTTTACTGCTAGACAGATTGACCCAGCTCTGGGCACACAGTCATTACGTGCAACTTTTGATAATTCTAATCATCGGTTATTACCAGGTCAGTTTGTTCGTGTCCGGGTTATAACCGGTGAGCAAAAAGGAGTTTTTCTTGTGCCACAGACAGCAGTATTAACATCTGATTTAGGTAGAGCAGTTTATGTAGTTAATAAAAAAAATGAGTCTGTTATTCGACCAGTTGTAACTGGAGAATGGGTTGGGAAAGATTGGGTCATTACTGAAGGGCTTAGAGCTGGTGATAGAGTAATCGTAGATAACCTTATGAAGCTTCGCCCAGGCGCCTCAGTAGTGCCTAATTTTATTAATATAGAAAAAGGCTCTGTACATCAGGGAATTGACTCAAGTAAGAAGAAATAGTTCTAATTATCATGACTAAATTTTTTATTACACGACCAATTTTTGCATCTGTACTATCCATGATCATTGTCTTGGCAGGGGTGACTTCAGCAATCCAACTTCCCATTGCTCAATATCCACCAATTTCACCGCCTACTGTATTGGTAACTGCTACTTTTCCTGGTGCAAGTGCAGAAACTATGGCAAAAACAGTTGCTGCACCAATTGAAGAGGAATTAAGTGGTATAGAGAATTTACTGTATTTTAGCTCTAGTGCGGATTCTAGCGGCACATTGACGATTACTGCTACATTTGAAGTTGGAACTGATATTGATCAGGCAACTTTTAATGTTAGCAATCGAGTGAATATTGCTTTACCACGCTTACCAGATGATGTGCGTCGAACTGGTCTAGTAGTACAGAAGAGATCCAATGACATTCTGATAGTTGTTATGTTGATTTCTAATGAGGAGCAACATGACACATTATATTTAAGCAATTATGCAACTTTAAATGTACTAGATGAATTAAAACGTATTAAAGGTGTGGGTGATGCAACCATTTCAGGTGGCCAGGACTATTCTATGCGTATTTGGTTGCGTCCTGATCGTATGGCTCAACTTGGAGTAACTACTTCTGATATTGCTAGCGCTATTCGATCACAGAATGCGCAATATGCTTCTGGCAGGATAGGACAAGAGCCAGCTTCAGCAGAGCAACAGTTGGCATATACCGTTATTGCCAAAGGTAGATTGTTAGAACCAGAACAGTTTGGCAACATAGTTATTCGTGCAAGCGGTACACGAGGGGCTCTGTATCTTAAGGATGTTGCTCGCATTGAATTAGGTGCCCAAAGTTATAATGTACGTACTACGTTAAATGGACAGCCTGGAACAGGTATTCTTATCTTCTTGCAGAATGGGGCTAATGCTCTTGATACGGCCAATGCTATCAAGTCCAGAATGGATGAGCTAAAGCAGCATTTCCCTAGTGGAATGGATTATGTAGTGCCATATGATACAAGTTTGTTTGTAAAGGCATCAATTTGGGAAGTACTCAAGACACTTGGGGAAGCAATGGTGCTGATTGTACTAGTGGTATACCTATTTCTACAAAGCTGGCGAGCTACGTTGATTCCTATTATTGCAGTACCTATATCTTTGGTGGGAACTTTTGCAGGTTTGTGGATATTTGGCTTTTCAATTAATACGTTGACGCTTTTTGCTATGGTTTTATCTATAGGAACTGTAGTGGATGACGCAATTATAGTATTAGAAAATATTGAACGGTTAATGGAGGAGGAGCAATTATCACCAATTAAAGCAGCTATTAAAGCAATGGAACAGGTGTCAGGTGCGGTCATTGCAATTGTTTTAGTGCTATGCGCAGTATTTGTACCAGTAGCTTTTCTTGGGGGTATTGCAGGAGAATTATATCGACAGTTTGCTGTTACAGTAGCTGTTGCTGTAATTATTTCTGGTATTGTCGCATTAACTTTAACACCTGCACTATGTGCTGTTTTGTTAAAAAAAACGTATAACGATACTTCATTTTTCAAAATTTTTAACTATGGGTTTGGTCAAGTTGCTAAACTTTATACTCATATAGTCGACTATACGATACGTCACAAAATTGCTGGTATATTTGTATTTATAGGGTTTATTGCAGTTTCATTTTATTTACTTAAATTAGTACCAAGTAGTTTCGTTCCTCCTGAAGACCAAGGATATGTTGTAACTACAACGATGTTGCCTGATGGAGCGACTCTTTCACGGACAGCGAAAACTGCTGAGGCAGTACGAGCTGCTATTGCAGAAGATCCAGCAGCGTCACATCAATTTGTCATAAATGGATTTGATCTTATAGGCGGCGGTAATAAAACTAGCTCAGCAACCATGTTTGTTGCGCTCAAAGATTGGTCAGAGCGGTCAGATTCAGCTGAAGATATCGTTAAAAAACTAACGAGTATTGGCATGATGCAGCCTGATGGCTTAGCAATCGCATTTAATCCGCCAGCAATTCGTGGATTGGGAAGCTCAGGAGGATTTGAAGTTTATGTACAAAGTCGTGGTGACTCGAGCCCTTTATATTTATTTAATGTAGTCAATAGTTTTATTGAAGAGCTGAAAAAGGAGCCGAGCCTGACTGGTATTAATACTTTTTTTCGCCCTACTGTGCCACAGTTTTTTATTGAAGTAGATGAAGCAAAGGCAATCTCTCAGGGTGTTTTAATTTCAGATATTTATGCCACTTTACAAAGCACTATGGGTTCGCTCTATGTTAATGATTTTAATCGGTTTGGGCGTACTTATCGTGTACAAATGCAAGCAGAGCCTCAATACCGTATGAAGCCAGAAGACCTTGGGCGAGTATACGTACGTTCACAGCTTGGAGCTATGGTTCCTTTATCAGCTTTTAGTAAAGTAAATGATTTGGTTGGTGTAGAGCAGTTAGATCGCTATAACGGAATGCTTTCCGCAAAAATACTTGGGAGTGGGTCAGCTGGAGTCAGTTCGGGTGAAGCTATTAAGTTAGTCGAAAAGGTAGCTGCAAGAAATTTACCAGATAACTATCAGATATCTTGGACTGGTCAGGCCTACCAAGAGAAGCGTACAGGTTCAGCGGCAATATTTGCTTTTAGTTTCGCAATTATTATGGTGTTCTTAATTTTAGCTGCACAGTTTGAAACTTGGGTTTTACCGCTAGCTGTTATCATGGCTGTACCTTTTGCATTGACTGGTGCATTACTTGCTGTATTTTTACGCGAGATGCCAAATGATGTTTATTTTCAGGTTGGCTTAATTGCTTTAATTGGACTGGCAGCTAAGAATGCAATTCTAATTGTTGAGTTTGCAAGCCAGAAAACGAAGGAAGGGATGCCTGTTGTGCAAGCTGCAATTGAAGCTGCCCGTATGCGCTTCCGCCCAATTGTTATGACCTCAATGACCTTCATTTTGGGTATTTTTCCACTTGTCATTGCAACTGGTGCAGGATCAGCTGCACGTCAATCAATGGGGACTGGTGTATTTGGTGGCATGATAATAGCAACTTTTATTGCTACAGTATTTATTCCTTTGTTTTTTGTTTTGCTATCGAGAAAAAAGTCAAAGAAAACCTCTAATGGCGTAGCGAGGGTTCCAGAATGAGGTCTCGATTAAAATTAGTTTATCTGTTGTTAGTTACTGTGCTTACTCAAGGTTGTGTAATGGTTGGACCAGATTATAAGCGCTCTAAGAGTAGAGATATTGTTCCAATTAATTTTACTATTAATGGCATTACTGAGGAGAAAGAAAAGAAAATAGATCATGTTTCAAGTACTTGGTGGGAGCTTTACAAAGACCCGGTTTTAAATGATTTAGTGAGTAAGGCTCTAGAAAATAATTCGGATATAAAGATTGCTATAGCACGGGTAGAAGAGGCTGATGCATATTTACAAGAAATAGGAGCTGCACTTTTTCCAACAATTGATTTACAATCAAATGTAACACGTTCACGTATCTCTAAGGTCAGTGTAATTCCTATTTTTCCAGGGTTAAATCCAGTACGCCAAATTTATGGTTTTTCTATTGGAACAGCATTTGAGCTAGATTTCTGGGGAAAAATCCGTCGTTCAAAAGAAGCCGCATCAGCCCAGGCACTAGGTACATATTATGCAAGGGATACTGTATATTTATCACTTGCTAGCCTAGTTTCGACAAATTATTTAGTGTTACGTGGTCTTGATGCGCAGCTTTCTGTATCTCGAGATAATTTACGTAACCGTAAAGAAAGTCTGAATATTACTAGACAACTCTTTGAGCAGGGACTTATCTCAGCATTAGATGTTTATCAGGCTGAGACAGCTCATTCTAATATAGTGGCACAAATTTCTGATTTGTCTCGTCAGCGGGCTATTTGTGAGCATCAGCTAGCTGTACTTACCGGGGTGCTTGATCTACATTTGGAAGAAGGTAATATTAAGACTTTACCTATACCACCTATACCGCCAGCTGGGCTGCCTTCAAGCTTGCTTGAGGCCCGTCCAGATGTTCGGCAGGCTGAAGAGCAGGTGATAGCAGCAACTGCTAAAATTGGTGTTGCTAAAGCGTCACTTTTTCCAAGTATTATGCTTACAACCAGGTTTGGTAGAGAAAGTATTACATTAGGAAATATAGTTAAATCGGCAGCAAATATATGGACAGCTGGAGTAAACTTAAATTTGCCAATTTTTGATGCAGGTAGATTGCTTGCTCGTTTAGATCAGGCTAATGCGCAACAAAAACAGACACTGGCCTCATATGAAAATTCTATACGAACTGCATTTAGAGAAGTGAATGATGCATTAATAAGTGTACGTAAAAATTCAGAGCAGGAAATTGCTTTACAAGCTAGTGAAGACTCGGCTAAGAAAGCATTAAAAATTTCCGTGAATCGTTATAAATTAGGATACTCAGCTTACTTAGAAGTATTAGATGCACAGAGAATTCATAATGATGCGGCATTAGCAGTAATTCGTAGTCGCCAAAACCGATTAATAGCAACTGTTGATTTATTTAAAGCACTTGGTGGTGGCTGGGAATCTGACGTTATAGGGCGTTCGTCTGTAGGGGCTTTCCAATTTTTTGGGAATTGATGCTTATTTTTTAATCTATATAAAATTATTTAAATAAATACATAAGCAAAATAGAAGAATTAGAGTTCTTTTATAGCTATGCAACATGATAAAAGGCTTAATTTATATTCTGTTTACACCAAATTTTTATTTGTAATAATGAAAACTATTTCTAGTTCTGAAAATTAATAAATGCGCCCTACACGTTTAGAAAATCCATCGGCCAATCGTAATGACTGGAGGACAATATGCTCTTTAATACCTTATTTATGGGAATTTAAAGGGAGAATTTTTTTAGCACTATTGTTATTGGTAATGGCCAAATTAGCAAGTGTTTCAGTACCTCTGGTAATGAAAGAAATAGTTGATGTTCTTGATCAGCCATCTGATATGTTGGTCTTGCCAGTATTGCTTGTGATAGGTTATGGAGTGTTGCGTCTATGTAGTACTTTATTTGGTGAAATTCGTGATGCTGTTTTTGCAAGGGTAACACAACGAGCAATACGTAGAGTTGCAATTCGAGTTTTTGAGCATCTACATGCATTGTCATTACGCTTTCATTTAGTACGTCAAACTGGGGGTGTATCACGTGATATTGAGAGGGGTTCACGTGGCATATCATTTCTGCTTAACTTTATGATATTCAATATTTTGCCAACCTTTTTGGAAATTGGCTTAGTGACAGTGATCCTTCTTTCTAATTATGATATCTGGTTTACTATAATTATTCTTGTAACATTATCTGCTTATATCGCCCTTACGCTAATTGTTACAGAATGGCGTATGATTTTCCGTCGTACCATGAATGACATGGATTCAAAGGCGAATACACGTGCAATTGATAGTCTATTAAATTATGAAACTGTAAAATATTTTGGTAATGAATCATGGGAAGCAGAGCGATACGATGACCATTTACAGAAGTGGGAAACTGCTGCAGTGCGTAACCAGACTTCACTTGCTGCCCTTAATGCTGGGCAAAGTGCCATTATAGCGCTAGGTGTAACATTGTTAATGCTTTTAGCATCTGACGGAGTGGTTAAGGGGTCAATGTCATTGGGTGATTTAGTGTTAATTAATGCTTTTATGTTGCAGCTTTATATGCCATTACATTTTCTTGGATTTGTTTATCGTGAAATTAAGCATTCACTAACAGATATGGAGAAAATGTTTACACTGCTAGCGGAAAAGGAAGAGATTAAAGATAAGGAAAATGCTTTTGATCTCGTTAAAGAAGATGCTTCAATTCGTTTTGAAAAAGTAAATTTTAGCTATGAATCTAATCGTCAAATTTTATTTAATATAAGTTTTGATATTCCTGCTGGGCGTAATATTGCAGTAGTTGGGCATAGTGGATCAGGTAAGTCTACAATTTCACGTTTATTATTTCGTTTCTATGAGATCACTAGTGGCTGTATTTTAGTAAATGGACAGGATATTCGTAATATTACCCAGAAGAGCCTTCGAGCAGCTATAGGTATCGTTCCACAAGATACAATCTTGTTTAATGAAAGTATTTATTACAACATAGCCTATGGATGTCCTGAGGCAAGTAGAGAGGAGGTCATCGAGGCAGCAAAATCAGCTCATATTCATGATTTTATTGAGAGCCTACCAGGTAAGTATGAAACAGCAGTAGGAGAGAGGGGGCTGAAACTGTCTGGTGGAGAAAAACAGCGTGTTGCAATTGCCCGGGCAATTTTGAAGGGATCAGAAATTCTTATTTTTGATGAGGCCACTTCAGCACTAGATTCAAAATCTGAGAAGGCTATTCAGAGAGAGATAAAGAGAATAGCTGTAAATCGTACTACGCTTACAATTGCACATCGACTCTCTACTATTGCTGATGCTGATCAGATTTTAGTAATGGATAAAGGTAAGATTATAGAACGTGGTAGTCATCAGGAGTTATTAGTAGCAAAAGGGTTCTATTCACAAATGTGGGAGTTACAGCAGCAAGAAGAACAGACCAGAGCATATTTAGCATCTAATATCTAGAGCTTCACAAGTGCTATTTCCACATAGTTGGATAGTAACATATTGATTGGTAACATCCGTACAATATAGATTTTTACAAGTATTGGCATACAGTTTATAGTCAGAGATTCTGATCTATGGTTAATTAAAAAATTTTTTAATCGATTATTAGTGAAATTTTTGGGTAGTGTAAGAACAATGAAGAAAATAATCTTGGCATTATCCATAACAATATTTTTTACCAGTGTTGCTGTTGCAAAACCGGGAGAATTGCGTTTAAGGTCAGAATCTGCAATTGTTCTAGATGCTAAGAAAGGTGATGTTATTTATGGTAAAAATGCAGATAAGATTAGGCCAATAGCTTCAATTACGAAGCTGATGACGGCAATAGTTGTACTTGATGCACAATTACCATTAAATGAAAAAATTTCTATAAGATCAGCTGACGTTGATCGTATAAAGAATACGCGCTCACGTTTATCAATTGGGTCTAAGCTTACTCGTAAAGAGTTACTGTTATTAGCATTGATGTCATCAGATAATCGTGCGGCTGCAGCATTAGGGCGTACTTATCCTGGTGGCAAGAGAAGCTTTGTTAAAGCAATGAACAATAAGGCTTTTGAATTGGGTATGGGGAATAGTCTTTTTGTTGAATCTACCGGGCTTAGCAGTAGGAATGTTTCTACTGCTCGTGATTTAGCAAAACTGGTTGGAGCTGCACATAGATACAAACTTATTCGTAAATATACTACTACTGCAGCATATGCAATAAAGCTTCCTCATAGGAAGCGAAAATTATTATATAAAAATTCTAATAGTCTTGTACGTCGAGGAGTTTGGGATATTGATATATCAAAAACTGGTTTTCTAAAGGCGGCAGGACGCTGTTTAGTTATGCATGCACAAATACTTGGCAGACCAGTAATAATAGTATTACTTGACTCTTGGGGGAAAAATACTCGAATTGGCGATGCTAATCGTATTAAGAAATGGATGGAAAGAAAGAATCGCTTTAAAATACATAAAAGCTGAGTGATTACTGATAAATTATAAATAGGCTATTTATATATTTATATTTTTAATTGGCTAGATTAGAGTAATTGAAATGCAAGAATAGCAACAAATGTAGGTGGTAATGCTGCTATTAATAGCCCTAAAGGATGGATTGCTTCATCTTTAAATGAGTCTTTAAGTATAGCAAAACCTGCAGGATTAGGAGCATTAGCGATAACTGTTAGACCTCCACCTGTAACTGCTCCGGCAACAAGAGAATATTGAAATTCAGGGCTTGTTCCTTCTAATAAAGAACCAAGATATGTAAGTGCAGCATTATCAGTAAATGCTGTAAGAAGCGTAGCGCCATAAAAAAGAATAGTATTATCCATGCCTTGTAATATTGGCTGCAGCCACCATTTTTGTTGTGCTCCTAATACAACAAGGCCTGCAAGAAAGAAAGCAACTAATAAGCCCTCTCGTAGAATTAATCTATCCTGATAGCGTTCGTAGGCGTGCGCAAACCCAATAAAAAAAAGGAGTAACCCCATAAATACTTCTGGATGATGGGCAAAAATTATCACACCTATTAGAAAGAAAAGATGAATAAATAGAACGGGTAATGGAACATTTTTATCTTGGGATTCTTTATAAGAATTAATCCGTGAGAGCTCCTGTCGAAAAATAAAAGTCGCAGTTATAGTATTTATTAATACTATGACAATAGCTTTCCAGCCAAATGTACTTAACATAAATGTAAGATCCCACCCCCACTTGTTCGCTACCATAAGTACTGGTGGAGCAGCAAATGAAGTCATTGTTCCACCAACTGAAATATTTACAAATAAAATACCAAGAGTGGCATATTTAAGTTTGGTTGTAATACCTTGGGAATAATAGCGTTCAAGAAGTATGAGCCCGGCGAGTGTCATTGCAGCTGGTTCAGTTATGAATGATCCCAGTAGGGGTACTATTGATAAAGTGACAAGATAAAATGTCATTCCATCTGACCATGGGATAATTTGTGCAAGTTTTTTCACACAGAGCATTGTAAATTGAAGAATTGGACGGCTACCTGCGATTACCATGATGGCGAATACAAACATTGGTTCAGTAAAGCTTTGTTGCTCAAGGTATGAGGTGGCTGCTTGTTTACCATCAATAGATAATATTGCTACAGTTAACACTAATGCCCAAAGACCGAAGACAACCTCTACTTCACCTAAAAAATGCCATATTCCAGAATGAGCTGGGCGCGTATGAGCTAAATGTTGGAAGAATTTTGTTGAGAAGGTGTGAATCAAAGCGATGCCAAATAGTATTGCACCGATTAATTCAATTGTAGTTGGGTTCATTTATCGTTGGTAATTTCATTATTCTGAGGATTCAAATTTCTCATAAATTAATACCCAAGTATAATTATATGAAGTAACTATAATTATATGCTGATTAATTCAATAATTTAACAGGCTTTAATTATCTTTTGATATCTAGCTCTTATGTTATTGAATGAGGATGTTGTATTGTACATCAAGGTATAATATCTCAGTATTATGTGGCCTATAAAAGATCTTATTAGTATATTATTTCTAATTATAGTCGAACGTTTTAATTTTTCTTTTTGAGGTAATTATGATTAAAGCAAAAGCAATATTTAATTTGACCGTAGTAGTTTTTAGTATGTTGTCACTGCAGCAATATGCATTCTCTGATACTACAAAGGTAATAGAGCTTGTAAAAATCGATTCTAAAATAGGATCAGGTGAAGAGGCAACTGGTGGCCATACTGTTAAAGTTCATTATACAGGCTGGCTTTATAAAGCAGATGCACCTTATAAGAAGGGGGCTAAATTTGATAGCTCAGTTGATCGGGGAGAGCCATTTGTTTTTCCATTAGGTGTGGGGCGAGTAATTAAAGGGTGGGATCAAGGAGTTGTAGGGATGAAAATTGGGGGAAAGAGGACTCTGATTATTCCAGCCCATCTTGGATATGGTATGCGCGGGGCGGGAGATTCTATTCCGCCCAACGCAGTTTTAGTTTTTGATGTTGAATTACTTGATTTACGTTAAATTTAAATTATAGGGGCTAAAGATATTTATTATGTCGTACTCCTATTAAACAAATATTATTATGGCAGGCTTACATTCAGATACTCCTAGACCAAATGAAATTAAATTGCATCAAAAGTCTAAATTAATGGAGATTTCTTTTGATAATGGTAAGGTTTTTAAATTGTCATATGAATTTTTACGTGTCTATTCTCCTTCAGCTGAAGTTCGTGGGCATAGTCCTGGGCAGGAAATATTGCAAACTGGAAAGCAGGATATAAGTATTAATTATATTGAACCAGTAGGAAGTTATGCAATTCAACCGAATTTCTCAGATGGCCATAATTCGGGTTTATATTCTTGGGACTTACTTTATAACTATGGTATAAATCAAGATAAAATGTGGCTGCAATATCTAAAGAGAATTGATGAGGCAGGTGCAAGTAGGAAATTATCTACGCACAAATAGAATTGGCATATTTATATGAAGCATAGTATTCATTATTTAATAGTATGTAGCAAATATATTTTTGGTATTTAATACATAAATTTATGACAAAAACTACACATTTCGGTTTTAATTCAGTTTCAGAGACTGATAAGTCGCATAAGGTGGCGGGAGTTTTTAACTCTGTAGCAGAACATTATAATTTGATGAACGACCTTATGTCAGTTGGGATGCATAGGTTATGGAAACGATTTGCTATAGAGGCGAGTGGAGTTAAAGCTGGTGATCGGGTGCTTGATATAGCAGGTGGTACAGCAGATATAAGTACATTGTTTAGTGATCACATTGGAGAGAATGGAGAGATTTGGCTTACTGATATAAATAATTCTATGCTTTCTATAGGCCGTGATCGAATTTTAGACTCTGGCCTGAAAGTATCAGTAGCACAGTGTGATGCTGAAAAATTACCTTTCCCAAATAATTATTTTAATCGTGTGAGCGTTGCATTTGGACTTAGAAATATGACCCATAAGGATGTGGCATTGAAAGAAATGTTTCGTGTACTTTGTCCTGGGGGGCGTCTAATTGTCTTGGAATTTTCTAAAATTTGGGAGCCATTGCAACCGATATATGATAAATATTCATTTGATATGCTGCCTACTATAGGCAGATTTATTGCTGATGATGAAGATAGTTATCGTTATCTTGCTGAATCTATTCGTGTACACCCTGGGCAGGAGGAACTTAAAGAAATGATGAAAATGGCTGGTTTCGAGAGAGTCGAGTATTTCAATCTTACTGCAGGAGTTGTTGCATTACACCGTGGAAATAAATTTTAGAAAATTCTAAAACAATATTATGTGCCTAGAGTACCTGAGCTTAAAATGAATTTAGCTGTAGCTATAACTTATAGAAGGTATTCCAAAATTTAAAACTATCATGCTGTCTTCCGTAGCTTTGACTCCGTTTAATCATATTCTACTTAGTGAAAGTTGGGCTAAGGAGCGACTTCAGTTACATATTGGAAAGACAATACAATTTTGTATTTCTCCATTCTTTAGTACTAAGCTAACTGTACAAAAAAATGGCGAGTTAGCAGTAGCAGTTAATTGCAAAAATATTGATGCTACAGCCACTTGTACACTTGGTTTATTGTCTCGTTTATTGATACAAGATGAAAATGCATATAGTGAGATTAGTATATCTGGAGATAACGCGTTTGCTAAAGACTTTATTTATATAAGTAAAAATATACGCTGGGATGTGGAACAGGACTTGAGTCAAGTTACAGGAGATATCCTTGCTCATCGTATAGTGAAGGCTAGTAAAGATATAAAATATTGGCACAGTGAGACTACTCAAAACTTATTAGAAGCAATAGCAGAATATTGGTTAGAGGAACAGCCATTATTAGCCACTTCCACTCATGTTAAAGAATTTAATGATAGTGTAGGTAATTTAAATAAAGAGGTAGATCAACTAGTAGTTCGGATAGACAAATTAGCTAGAAAAGTCCTTAAAAGATCTAATAAGGGTGTTTCATAATAAATACAAAATGAAGATTATAAAATAAATGCGTTTTCTTAGATTTCTAAAAATTAATGCTGTAGCGCTACGCTTTGGTCTTGATGAGTTTTTCCCAAGTCATGGATGGATTAGATTGCTGAAAATACCTATTTGGTTAATGACTTTTTGGCGTAAAAGATTACATAAAGCACGTGCGGTTCGTTTGCGTATGGCCCTAGAAAATTTAGGACCTATTTTTATAAAATTTGGTCAAATGTTATCTACTCGTCGTGATCTATTGCCACAAGATATATCAGATGAATTGGCGAAGCTGCAAGATCAGGTCCCACCCTTTTCTTCCAGTATTGTATTAACAATATTAGAGAAAGTATATGGAAAACCAATCAATGAAGTATTTTTAGAGTTTGAACATGAGCCAATAGCAAGCGCTTCAGTTGCACAAGTACATTTTGCAGTACTACATGATGGGACTAAGGTTGCTGTAAAAGTTTTGCGCCCTGGGATTGAGAATGTCATCGCACATGATATTGCTTTGATGGAAACAGGCGCATGGTTAGCTGAGACCTTATGGCCAGATGGTAAGAGACTAAAGACGAGAGAAGTAGTATCAGAATTTGCAAGGCATTTAGATAATGAGCTTGATCTTTTACGCGAGGCTTCTAATTGTAGCCAATTAAGACGTAATTTTATTAACTCGCCTTTGTTATTTGTACCAGAAGTATATTGGGACTATTGTGATGCAGGGGTCATGGTGATGGGCCGGATTCATGGAACGCCAATTAGTCATATATCTTCGTTACATGAGAAGGGCATAGATATCCCAAAGCTTGCTCGTACGGGTGTAGAAATCTTTTTTACTCAGGTATTTCGAGATGGGTACTTTCATGCAGATATGCATCCAGGTAATATTTTTGTTGGTGATGATGGGCAGTATATTGCAGTTGATTTCGGTATTATGGGCACACTTACAGATGAAGATAGAAATTATTTGGCGCAAAATTTTCTAGCTTTTTTTGGGCGGGACTATAGGCGTGTTGCAGAAGCTCATGTTGAAGCTGGATGGGCTCCAAAGGATACAAGAGTAGATGATTTCGAAAATGCGATTCGTGCAGTATGTGAACCAATTTTTGATAGGCCATTAAAAGAGATTTCTTTTGGTCGTGTTTTATTACGTTTATTTCAAAC
>TARA_B100000686_G_scaffold89006_2_pt1 | contig 17589 bp, 13 predicted proteins | sample TARA_B100000686 | Tara Oceans TARA_B100000686 (sample SAMEA2622733) | marine metagenome | biome: marine biome (ENVO:00000447); feature: marine epipelagic mixed layer (ENVO:xxxxxxxxx); material: "saline water (ENVO:00002010), including plankton (ENVO:xxxxxxxx)" | depth 150 m
TTGCGGGAAAAACATGTCCTGCAGTTCCACCTGCTATAATCATAATACTTTTTTTATTCATCAATTATCAATTTCATTAGATTTTTTTGTTAATGCTAATACTATTCCCATTCCTATTGATGCAGATAATAAAGAAGACCCTCCATAACTGACAAAAGGGAAAGTTACACCAGTAGTAGGAACCAAACCTAATGTGACTGAGACATTTAATAGTACCTGTATTCCAAACATACTAAGCATCCCTCCCACTGTAAGTAATGAAAATAAATCATTTTTTTCAAAAATTCTTATAAATCCTCTTAATACAATTGAACATGAAAGTAATAAAATTATTATGCAAAAAATTGCACCAAATTCCTCCGCAATAACTGGAAAAATAAAATCGGTATGAGCATCTGAAATTGAATTTTTTATAACTCCAGTTCCAGGACCTTTTCCTATTAAACCTCCAGCCTCGTAAGCTTTAAAAGAATTAGTTATTTGATCTATTCCTTTACAACTAATATCAAAAAAACAATCTATTCTATTTTTTACATGCTCAAAAATATTATACCCTAACAAAACACCAATACCTAAAAAACCAAACATCAAAACTACCCACCTTAAAGACAAACCTGCTAAAAATAATTGTCCTGTCCATATTAATACTACTATTATAGACATCCCTAAGTCTGGCTGTCTTAATAAAAACAAAATAACTATAAAAAGTAATATTCCTGAAATAAAATTTGAAGATAAATATTTTGAAATATTATAAGGCACTTTATAACTATCAGATAAGATTAATGCAGTGGTTATCACAAAAAAAGGTTTCATAAACTCAGATGGTTGAATTGAAAACACCCCAAATCTTAACCACCTGGTGGCACCATTAATATCTGAACCAAAAAACATAACTAAAATTAATAAAAGTAAACTTATTATAAAACCTATTAATCCAAACCTAATTATACCTTTCTTAGAAAAAAAGGAGGTAAATAAAATAGAAATAAATGCAAAAAACATATACAAAATATGGTTTTTAAAAAAATGCAACTCCTCATAACCTTTGTTTTCTGCAACACTAGGACTTGAAGTAAATATAATAATAGTACCAATTATAGCTAAAGACAAAATTTGTATTAAATTCCAATGATCTAAAGTAAACCACCAACGAGAAACTAAACTATTATCATTCCTTGATATTAAAATCATATCATCTCAAAATTATCTATTATACTTAAGAACTTGTTTTTTAAAACTCTCTCCTCTTACTTCAAAATTCTTATATTGATCAAAAGAAGCACATCCAGGAGAAAATAATATTACTACCTTCTCTGATATTAATTCAGCATATTTTATAGATTCACTCAAGGCTATTTGCAAATTAACACAATTTTTAGAATAAAAATAATTGTTAAAATATCTATAAAATTGAGCAGAAGACTCACCTATAAAAAAACCTGCACGAATATTAATAATTTTATCTTTTATAAAGCTGAAATTTTCATTTTTTCTTCTTCCTCCAGCAATCCATATAATATTTTCAAAACAACTAAGTGCAACTTTACTAGAGGTAAGATTTGTAGATTTAGAATCATTTATAAACAAAATATTATTATTATTTGTAACTTCTTCTATTCTATGTGGCAATCCTTTGAATTTAGGCAAATATCTTTTTATTATCTTATTAGAAACCCCATTGCTAAAAACAGCTGTCAAAGCAATCAAAATATTTTCAATATTATGTTGTCCCTTTAATGAAGAAATTTCACTTAATTTTCCTAAAGAAAAATCATTTTTATTTATTGAGTTAATAATTTCACCCCTACTATAATAAAAAGCATTTTTATTTTTTTTTCTTAATGATATTTCTATTAATTTTGGTCCATTTATTTTTAATTTTAGTTTTTTATATATTTTTTTTCCTTCCTTACTATCAGTATTAATAACTGCTATATCTGAAGAATCTTGGTTCATAAATAACTTTTCTTTTGCTTTGACATAACTAGCAAAGCTTCCATGTCTTTCTATATGATCAAATGATAAATTTGTTAATATTGCTATGTTTGGTTTTAAATTTTCCATTATTTCTAATTGATAAGACGAGACTTCTAATACATAAGTTCTATTATTAGATTTAGGCTTTAAATTTAATACTGGTATACCAATATTGCCCCCCAAAAAAGAATTTACTTTATTTGATGTTAATAAAAAATTTATTATTGAAGAAACTGTACTTTTTCCATTTGAACCAGTGACAGCTATACATTCATCATTACATTGAAAAATGTCTTGCCAAAATATATCCAAATCACCTGTAATAAAAATACCTAATTTTTTAGCCAATAAAACTATTGTATGATTTAAATCAATTCCAGGACTTATAAATAATAAATCTATGTTTTCTAAATTAGAAGTCTCATTAAAATTACTTATTTTACAATATTTATTTTTAATACCTTCTCTATTTTTTTTCACATCATCCCAAATATAAATTTTTACATTTTTATTTTTGAAATAACCTATTACAGATTTTCCAGATAAACCTAAACCTAATATTCCAATTTTTTTTAATAAAATATTTTTGTATAAATAAGTCATTTTATCTTAATTTTAATGTAGCTAAACCAATTAAAGCCAAAATAACTGCAATAATCCAGAAGCGGATAACTACTGTAGACTCAGACCAGCCTTTTTTTTCAAAATGATGATGTAAAGGAGCCATTCTAAAAATTCTTTTCCCAGTTAGTTTAAATGATAAAACTTGAAAAATTACAGAAACTGCTTCTAAAACAAATAAACCCCCTACTATAGCTAAAACTATTTCATGCCTAGTTATTACACTAATAACTCCTAAAGCAGCACCAGTAGAAAGAGATCCTGTGTCACCCATAAATACACTTGCAGGAGGCGCATTATACCATAAAAATCCTATACCTGCTCCTGCTAAACTAGCACATAATATAACTAGTTCTCCACTACCTTCTATATAATATAAATTTAAATAATCCGAAAAAATTGCATTACCTACTAAATAGGCAATTAAACCAAATACACTTATAGCTATAATTATAGGAACAATTGCTAAGCCATCAAGACCATCAGTCAAATTTACAGCATTAGAAGAACCTATAATTACAAAACAAGAAAATAAAGAAAATAAAAAAAAGTTTAAATATATAAAACTATCTTTAATGAAAGGAAGGGCAACTATACCTCTAACATTTTCAGGAGAAACTTTGTAAATCCAAATAGATGCTATTAATACTATAATAATTTGAAAAAATATTTTTAATTTTCCAGACAAACCAACATGACTATTTTTAGAAACTTTTAAATAATCATCAATAAATCCTATAGTTCCAAAAGAAAAAGTAATATATAAAACTATCCATAAATACATATTATTAATATTTGCCCATAAAATAGTAGACAAAATTAGTGCCCCTAAAATTATTACGCCTCCCATGGTAGGAGTTCCGCGTTTCATTTCCAAATGCCATTCTGGTCCATCAGTTCTTATGGGTTGCCCATTATTCTGTTTAGATTTAAGCCATAAAATTATTTTTGGAGAAAACATAAAAACTATAATAAGAGAGGTTATAAAAGCAGCAACACTTCTAAAAGACAAATATCTTACTAAATTTAAAAAGCTATAATCTTCAATCAAAGAAGAAAAAAACAGATATAACAACTATTTTTTCTCCTCTAAGGAAAAATTTTCTTTTATGTAATCAACTATTATTTCCATTTTTACTGATCTAGAGCCCTTAACTAAAATAAAATCATTTGGTAAAATTAAATTAATAAATTTTTCATAAATTACAGTTTTAGAATCTTTATTCCAAAAACATTTAATATTTCTCTTTAACGCATTATATAGACCTTTAGTTTTATTTCCTACAAATACTATCATATCAATGTCATTTTCAAGTAGACATTCTTTCAATGCTAAATGCAAAGATTCAGAATGTTTTCCTAATTCTGCCATCTCACCTAAAATAACTACTTTTCTATTATTTTTTGCAGTTTCATTTAATAAATTAATTGAAGCTTTTACAGAACTTGGATTCGCATTATAAGTATCATCAATGAGAACTATTTTACCTTGTCTCATAGAAAAAATATATTTATTCCCTCTACCCATAGGAAGATATGCAGAGAATAATGAATTTAATCCTTTTCTAATATCTTGTTTAAGTAATATTAATATTGATAATACGGATAACGAATTTATAGCTTGATGCTTTCCGTTAAAATTAATTTTATATAAATATTTTTTTCCAAAAGCTTCAGCTTCTATCTTTTGACCTTTAGGCAATTGTACTCTATCAATTAATCTTATATCTGAATTTTCATGTACACCATAAGAAAAAATATTTTTAATACCCAACTTATTAGCTATATTTATAGTTTTATCATAACTAGAAAAGTCTCTATTAATAATTACTTGTCCATCTTTATTCAAACCCTCGAATATTTCTGATTTAGCCTTAACTATATCGTTTAAAGATTTAAAATTTCCTATATGCGCATCGGTTATATTAGTAATAATGACTGTACTGGGGTTTACTAATTTGCTTAAAGGCCTAATTTCATTTGAATGATTCATTCCTATTTCAAAAATACCGAATTTAGTATCTTTAGGCATGTTTATTAAAGAATATGGGACCCCCATATAATTATTGTAACTATCTGGACTAGCATGAACATTTCCAATATTAATTAATGCAGATTTAAGCATTTCTTTTGTAGATGTTTTTCCAGAACTTCCGGTAATAGCAATAATATTTGAATTATTTGTTCTCTTTCTCGAAGCCTTAGCCAATTTAAGCATAGCAGCATAAACATCTTTAACTCTTAAAATTAAATAACCGTCAAATTTTTCATATACATTTCTATTTACTACTACCCCTTTTGCACCGGAATTTAAGGCATCTTTAATAAAATCATGACCATTAAAATTTTTACCTTCAAATGCAAAAAACAATCTGCCATCTTTAATTTTTCTACTATCAATTTCTATTCCATTAAATTGCCAATTACCTGAAATATTAATATTTAATACTTCAGATAATTCATCATTATTCCACAAAGGCTCTGGTTTATTATTCACTATTATAATTCTCTAATATTTCTTGAGTTATCACTACCTATAATTTTATATACTTCTTCCTTATCACTAAAATGTTTAAAATTATTATTTATTTCCTGTGTTTCTTCATGTCCTTTTCCTAAAATTAATAAAATATCACCTTTTTTACAATGATGTATTGCTTTCGTAATTGCATTTTTTCTATTCGCTACTTCTATAGCATTTGGACAATTAGCAATTATATGTCTCCTAATTTTTTTAGCATCTTCATTTCTTGGGTTATCATCAGTAACATAAATAATATCAGCATGTTTATAAGCAATTTTTCCCATAATAGATCTTTTACCTTTATCTCTATCTCCTCCACAACCAAACACTATACATAAATTCTTTTTTACGTAAGGCCTTACCGAAAGTAAAACATTCTTTAATGCATCTGGAGTATGCGCATAATCAATAAAAATTTCTGTGCTCTCCTTAGTTTTACCAATATATTCTAGCCTTCCTGGAGGAACTGAAACTTTATCAATATTTTCTATTAAGGTTTTAAATGATACTCCAGTCTCATTTAAAATTGCCATAGAAGTGATCAAGTTATTAATTTGAAACTTTCCTATTATATTAGTAAAAAAATTTCTTTTTTTATTCTTATTTATAACCTCTATTTCTTGTCTATTATCTTTATAATGTTTGATTTTATAATACCAATCAGAAGTTTTATTTTCTCCAACTGTAACTATTTTTAAATTGTTATTTTTTGAAGCCTTTATGAATTCTTTATATTCCTTAATGGAATCATTTATTATTGCTAACCCATTACTAGGTATAGTTTCAAAAAGTCTTAATTTTGCTTTTTTATAATTAGTAAAATTTTTATGATAATCAAGATGATCTCTTGATAGAGAGGTAATAACCGCAATAGAAATATTTAATCCTCCTATTCTATTTTGATGAATTCCATGACTTGAAGCTTCAATGATTACATTCTTAAAATTTTTTTTCTGCAATTCCATTAAATTTAAATAAATTTGGTCTATACTAGGTGTAGTTAAATCAGTTTTATATATTTTATTATTATCAAAAACTCCCAATGTACCAATAAAAGCAGACTTAATTCCTATTTTATTCCAAAAACTATTAACCATCCACACAACTGACGTTTTCCCATTTGTGCCTGTTACTGCAACAATATGATTAAACTTTAAATTATAAAAATTAGAACACAAAATTCCATAAAACTCTCTAGGGTTTTTAACTGCAATAATGCCAATATCTTTAATACCTAAATATTTTTTATAATCTTTTTTGTTTAATAATAATGCTACTGCTCCTTTTTTTATCGCATTTTTAATATATAAATCTGAATTTTCTGTTAAGGAAGCAAATAAAAAACCTTTTTCTAATTTACGAGAATCAGAAGATATCCCCTTTATAAATAAATTCTCAATATTAATTTTAAAATTTATATCTTCAGAAATAAGATTAGATAATTTTATCATAATATAAACTCTATTATTTTTGATAAATTAAATTATTGTATTATTCTTTTAGTAAAATTTACGCTTTTTTCAGATAAAATAGGAGCTATTTCTAATATTATTTTCTTAGTTAGAGGTACAGCATTAAAACCTGCAGTTCTCCCCAACACCTTTCCCGTTGCTTTTGGTTCATCTAATAAAACAAAAATAGCATACTTAGGATCATTAATTGGTAAAAAACTTATAAAAGAAGAGACTACTTTTTTATCATGATACTTTCCATCTACTACCTTATTAGCAGTACCTGTTTTTCCTCCTACTATATAATATTCCGATTTTACTCTTTTTGCAGTACCTCCATCTTTTTCTACAACATACCTATATAAATCTTTCATTATATCACTTACCTCTTTTTCAAATATTTTTATTTTTGGTCTATTAAAATATTTTTCATCTTTTACAAACAAAGGTTCTACATATAAACCTTCATTTACAGTAGAAGCTAATGCTGCAATTACATTAATGGGTGAAACAGAAATACCATGTCCATACGATTTAGTAGCAATATGAATATCTCTTTTGTTTTCTTGAATTAAAGGATATTGAACTTCAGGTATACCAGTATCCAATATAGTATCTAATTTAAGTTGATTAAAATAATAGGACTGTTTCTTTTCTCCTAAATTAAGAGCTATTCTTGCACTTCCTATATTTGAAGAATGAACAAATACTTCTTCTAAATTTAAATACCTATTCTGTGGATGATCATCTTCAATTATTCTTTTATTAATTATAATAGGATTTGTAGCATCAAAATTACTTTCTAAATTAATAATTTTTTCATTAAGGGCAGCTGCAATAGTAAATGATTTAAATATTGATCCCATTTCAAATACAGCACTAGTAATTTGATTTAGTGTAGGATTAAAATTATTATATATATTTGGATTAAAACTCGGCAAACTCACAGCTGAAATAACTTCTCCAGTATTAATTTTTAATACAATGCCTACCGCTCCTTTATACTTATAAACTGCCTTTCCTTCTAATAATACTTTATTAATCTTATATTGCACTCTACTATCAATTGTTAAATAAATATCTTCTCCTTTAACTAACTTTTTATCATATTTTAATTCTATCCCAGATAAACCTTTTTTTCCTTTACCTACATAACCTACTACATGACTAGTTTCTTCACTGTAAGGATATACGCGCAAAAACTCCTTTTCAAAATTAAGTCCTGGTTCACCAATTTTATTAACTTCTTTTGCTTTTTCCGGTTTTAAATGTCTAACTATATATATAAAACGTTTATCAGATAATAATTTAAATAAAATTTTATCTTCTTCTAAGTTTGGAAATATATTTTTTAACTTTTTAGCAGCTAATTTCGGATTTATTATTTTATGATTATTGGAATACAAAGACCATGTTGGCAAAGAAACCGCTAAAATGTTTCCATTTCTGTCAAGAATTTTACCGCGCTTAAAATTTTTTATAATATTATTAGCTATTACTTCTTTTTCTTTTAATGGTTTAGATAAATTTATTAATTTAAAGTTAACTACTAAAAAAGTTACAAAAAATACAACTGCAATAGCAATTATTCTTTGTTTACATTTTGCTAATAAAGATTTTTCTATACCATCTACATAAATTCTTCTGTTAGAATCCAAAATAATTTGCTCTACAAGTATTTAATCATTCTGTCTTCTCAAAAAAGTAGGTATATCAAGCATTTCTTCTTCATTTAACTTTGCTGGACCACTTTTAACAGAAATATTTTTTTCTAATGACAATTCATTTGTTTTGGACTTAACAATACTGTCTTCTAATTTTCTATTTATACTAATATTATTAGTTTTCTCTTTTTTTTCATTTTTTTCTTTACTTTCTTTACTCTTTCTAACAGATCCAAAAAATGACTTAGCCGCAAATCTTTTAATAATACCTCCACTTTCTTTAATATTTTCTTCTTTAACTTTCTCTATAATTGGTTCTTTTTCTGTAGTAGACTCTTTTTCTTTAGTTTCAACTTTTTCTATAGTAGACTCTTTTTCTTTAACTTGGACTTTTTCCATAGTTGGAACTTTTTCTATAGTAGATGAAGAAGCATTTAATACTTCTGCTTCACTAAAAGGATCCATTTTTACTTCTTTATCTTCTATTACTTCTTCCTGAATTATTTCAGGTTGAGGAGGAATAAATGATTCTTTCTCTGTTTGAATATTTTTTTCTAATAAAGCTTGATCATTTACTTCCTTTTTTTGCTCATCAGGATTTGTTACTAAATTATCATTTAAAGAAGTTTTGGGTTTCAAAATTGTTTCAGAAAAATCTTCAATATTTTCATCTTCATTTTTATTTTCTTCCTTCTTAATTAAATTATCTTGAATATCTTCTGAATTCTTTACAAGACTCGTTTTTAACTCGTCAACTGGATCTATTTTTTCTCCACCATCAATTCCAGTAGCTACTACTGAGACTCTAATATTATTGTGCATACTATCATCTTGAGAGGCCCCAAAAATTAAATTTACATCTTCATCAGATAATTGCCTTATATGATCCACTATTTCATCTACTTCAAACAAAGTTAGATCTGGACCGCCAGTAATATTTATAAGCACTCCCCTTGCACCAGCTAATTTAATGTCATCAAGTAATGGGTTTTCTATTGCTGCTTGAGCAGCTTCCAGCGCCCTATTATCTCCTTCTGCATCTCCGGTACCCATCATAGCATTACCCATTTCCATCATTACAGACCTTACATCTGCAAAATCTAAATTTATTAAACCAGGCATTACCATTAAATCAGTTACTCCACGTACCCCAGAATACAATACCTTGTCAGCCATTTTAAAGGCATCTGCAAATGTAGTTTGTGCATTAGCAATTCTAAATAAGTTTTGATTTGGAATTACTATTAAAGTATCAACAGATTTTTGTAACTCACTTAAACCTTCTTCAGCAAGTTTCATTCTATTTTTACCTTCAAACTGAAAAGGTTTAGTAACACATCCTACTGTTAAAATACCTCTTTCTCGTGCTGCTTGAGCTATAACTGGTGCAGCACCTGTACCAGTTCCTCCACCCATACCAGCAGTTACAAATAACATATTAGTTCCGTCTACATGCTCTAAAACTTGCTCTAAAGATTCATCAGCAGCTGCTCTTCCAATTTCTGGTCTAGCACCTGCTCCTAAACCTTGAGTAACATTAGCTCCTAATTGAACCCTCATTTGCGCCTGAGAATTAGCTAATGATTGTGCATCAGTATTTGCTACTAAAAATTCTACTCCTTCTAAATGAGCAGATATCATATTATTTACTGCATTACATCCTGCCCCTCCAACACCTATGACAGTGATTCTGGGCTTTAATTCATGCGTAGGCGGTACACTTATATTAATGGACATGTTTGTTTCTCCAATTTATTAATAATTTAATTTACCTTCTTCTTTAAAAATCTTTTTAACTTTATTTTTCAATTTTACTTATTAAAAGATCCTTTCTAAAATAAGACTCATTATCTACTATTGGTATTGGCTCTAATTTTAAGAATTTATTATTAAATAATTCTATATTTTTTGCTCTTGTAATGTAAGACCACTCAACTTCAGCTAATTCAATTTCTGTCTCTATAGAATTTATTTCATTTTCTATTTCTTTCAATTTAGCCTCTTCATTTTTGATTTCGTTCCTCAACCACATTGACCAAAAAGTACCTGAAATTGAAAAAATAATTATTAAAAAAGTAAAAGTTTTCATTATGCAACATCCGCTATATTACAAATTTTTTCTGCAGCTCTTAATCTCGCACTCCTTGCTCTGATATTAATTTTATTTTCTTCATTAGAAATTTTAATAACATTTTTTGTTAATAAATTAAAAATCACATTTTTATTTGATAAATTATTAATTGCATTCAATGAGTGTCTATAAGGATTTGCATCTAAACCGCTATAAGTTTTTAAAAAATTTTTTACTATCTTATCTTCTAGAGAGTGAAAACTTATAACGACTAATCTTGCGCCAGGAACTAAAAGATTTTTTGCTGCCTCCAGTGCTGACTTTATCTCTTCTAATTCATTATTTACCTTTATTCTAAATGCCTGAAATGTCTTGGTGGCAGGATCAATTTTTCTATTTTTTTTATAACCTATTGAATTTCTAACTATTTCTGCAAGTTCTATAGTTGATTCTATAGTTTTATTATTTTTGTAACTAACAATTGCTTTAGCTATTTTTCTTGATTTTGGTTCTTCGCCTAATTTGTATATTATATCGCTTATTGTATTTTCATCACTTTTTTCTATTATTTCTGCAGCAGTAGGCCCATTTAAACCCATTCTCATATCAAGAGGACCGTCATATCTAAATGAAAAACCTCTATCAGCATTGTCTAATTGCATAGAAGAGACTCCCAAATCAAATAAAATTCCACCATCAATTTGATCCACCCCTTGCCCCTTAAGTAAGCTTTTTAAATTTCCAATATTTCCTTCAATTAATTTAAAATTATTTGGATATTTTTTTTTTAACTTTTTCGCATATATTTTTATTTTAGGATCTCTATCTATAGAATATAAATTGCATTTAGCAGCAGATAAAATCATAGATGAATGACCTCCCCCACCAAAAGTACCATCTACATAAGTTCTTCCTTCTCTAATATTTAGATAAAACTTTACTTCTTCTCCTAATACAGGAATGTGATCTTCATGTTTTATTTCTTTTTTTAAATAATTAATCACTTTTCCCCCAAAATTTATTTATAATTTCTTTCTTCTTTTACCCATATAAGAGCGGGCCTTAACAAAATATTTTTCAAAACTTAAAGGATTCCAAATTCTAAATCTTCTTCCCATACCTACAAATAAAGCTTCACTATTTATCCCAGCTTCTTTTTTAAAAATTTCTGGTAATACAACTCTACCTTCATTATCAAATGAAAGTACTGACCCTCCAAAAATAATGGTGGATTCATATTCATTTTTCTCCAATAAAGGGTCATTATTATCTAATTTGGATTGTAAAATATCTAAATATTCCTTAGGAAAAGCATCAATTGTCTTTTCTACTAATGACGATTGGGCAATAATCCCTGCAAAGTTTTCTCCTATTAATTTAGGCCGCCAAGAAGCTGGCACTGAAACTCTACCCTTCTTATCAACTTTATTTAAATATCTTCCAATAAAATCAGACATTTCACTCCTAATACTTCACCATATTTGGTATATTATGGGTTAATATAGTAATATCATGGGAATAAATGGGCGTCAATTATAGATTTATTATTTTAAGAACATGTCAGGTAGCCTATAAGCCGGGTTCTGTCTAGAGTGACCATTCATCTAGAATGTTTGTTACCAAACATTTCATGCAACCTACCCAAACAACACGCTGAAAATACCGTCACTATTAATATAGTTTGTTGTTTCTATTTGGTTTTGCTCCCAGCGGGGTTTGCATTGCTATTTTAGTTACCTAAAACACGGTGCGCTCTTACCACACCTTTTCACCCTTACTTTTTTCAAAGCGGTATATTTTCTGTTGCACTTTCCCTAGGGTTACCCCTGCCGGGAATTACCCGGCGCTGTATTTCCATGGAGCCCGGACTTTCCTCTCTTTAAAAAAAGAGCAGCCACTCAGCTACCTGACATAACAAAAATATAATATTTATAAAAAAATTCAATATAAAGATCTAATTTTTTTAAATTCCTCACTTACTGAATATGCCATATTAAGAATTTTTTGGTTTATTATTAAACTATTATCATCAGGTAAAAAATGTCTTTTAAAAGCTAATAAACATGAATTAAAGTCTGTATTAACATCATACCCTATAATAGATAAATAATAATCTATATTATGTATTTTACTTTTAGGAGCTATAATTTTATTAGGCCAAATAGCTAGTTTCTTTTTTGCTAGCCTTTTCCAATCAAATTTTTCTCCTGGGTCTATTTTTCTTGAAGGTGCAACATCCGAATGACCTAATATACGATCAGGATAAATACAATATTTTTCTTTAAGATTAAATAATAAATATTCTAATGTTTTATATTGAAAATCAGTAAAATTAATATATTTATTTTCATGACCTGGGTTACACAACTCTATACCTATAGAAGTTCCATTTAAATTTATTCTGTTTAACCACTTTGAAACTCCTGCATGCCAAGCTACTTTATCATCCCCTACTAGCTGCCAAATACATCCCTTTCTATTAATAAAATAATGTGCGCTTACTTTTGCATCAGGATCACATAACCTCTTGATAGCAACATTCTCATTTTTAATACCAGTATAATGAATAATGATTGTATCTATTCTTTCATTATTTTTTCTTTTTATAAAATTAGGCGATTTTATTTTAATATTAATATTCATATTCATATTCATATTTTTTTATTTCTACTTTTTTCAATTCTATCATAAGCATTATTTATTTCTGAAAGCCTCTGATTTGCAAAACGAATAAATTCCTCCGGAAGTCCTTTAGATACTAAATTATCAGGATGATAATCTTTTACCAATTTTAAGTAATTATCTTTTAATTTTTTATCGGTATCATTTTTATTACATGAAAAAATTTTATAATCTTCATCTAACAAATTATTTAAACCTTTACTATCAAAATTATCAAATTTACCTTGAATAGATTCAAATATATTTTTAGGTATTCCAAATATATTTGATATTTTATTTATCATTTCTAATTCTTTAGGATGTAACAAACCATCTGAAAAAGCTATTTTAAACAAAGAAGTTATGAACTCTACATATAGTGCTTCTTGATCACCAAAAACTTGTTTAAGTTGGCTTGCATATATTTCAAATCCATCAGCTGATAACTTGGCCTCATTATATATTTTCCCAATAGCTGTCTCATCTCTAGAATCAAAATCAAATACAGATTTAAAAGTTTCAATTTCATCTTTAGTTACTTGACCATCTGCTTTCGCCAATTTAGCAGACAAAACTATCACGCCTGTTGCAAATACCATTTGCTTATCATTTGTACTAAATTGAGTATTTCTATAAAAATTTTTTTTATTTATATTTTTAGAATCTATTTTTCTAATTTTATCAACACCATGCCCTACAGCCAAACCTAATACAGCTCCTAGAGGACCTCCTAATAAAAGTCCAGTACTTCCACCTAATAATTTTCCCCAAACAGACATAAAAATCTCCAAAAAACAAAACTGTTATTTTTATTTTATTCTAAACATAATTTATAATATAGTATAAATTTTTAAGAGAATTTTATTGGATAATAATATTAAAAAAAAAGAAAAATGGAATTTTTGGATTGATAGAGGAGGAACATTTACAGATATTGTTGCCCTAGATCCAAAAGGTATTATTTATTCAAAAAAAATACTTTCTAGAAAAAATAACTCTTCTGAAGATGCAGCTTTAAAAGGAATTAATTATTTTTTAAAAATAGATAATAAAAATATTAATTCTAATAATATACATGAAGTTAGGATGGGAACGACAGTTGCTACTAATACACTATTAACACATAAAGGTGAAAAAACAGTTTTATTTATTACCAAAGGTTTTAAAGATGCTTTAAAAATTGGAGACCAATCTAGGCCGGATATTTTTGCCAGAGCTATTAAAATTAATAAACCTTTATACTCAAAGGTTTATGAAATAGATGAAAGAATCTCTAAAAATGGAAAAGAATTAATAAAACCTAATCTAAATAATATAGAAAACATGATGAAAAATGCCCTTAATATAGGTTGTAAATCTGCAGCTATAGTTTTAATGCACTCATGGAAATACCCTAAAAATGAAAAATTATTAGAAAAATTAGCAAAAAATTTAGGTTTTAATTATGTTATTTGTAGTCATAAAACTATTCCTCTTATAGGTTTATTAGGTAGAGGAGATACGACCGTAATAGATGCATATTTAACTCCAAAACTAAACCAATACACATCATATTTTGCAAAAAAATTAAATAAAACACAGTTATTATTTATGAAATCTTCAGGCGGACTTTCTTCTTATAAAAATTTTAAAGGGAAGGATGCAGTTTTATCTGGACCAGCTGGAGGCGTAATTGCTGCCGTAGAGATTAATAAGAGCAATAAAGAGTACTCAGGTATTATTGGGATAGATATGGGAGGAACATCAACAGATGTTTTTCATTACAAAGATGAATATGAAAGATCAAATGAAAACAATGTTGCTGGAAACAAAATTAAAGTTCCCATGCTTAAAATTAACACCATAGCATCTGGAGGCGGATCCATAATTAGTTTTGACGGACAAAAAATTACTGTTGGTCCAGAAAGTGCAGGAGCGTTTCCAGGACCAGCTTGCTATGGACATAGAGGACCAGCAACTATAACTGATTGCAATCTAATACTAGGAAGAATCCAATCTTCAAACTTTCCGAAAATTTTTGGCAAATCAGAAAACAAAGCATTAGATATAGATGCATCTAAATTAGCCCTTAAAAAAATTACTAATAATATTTTAAAAAAAACAAAAAAAAACATAAACATATATGATTTAGCTGAGGGAAGTTTAAACATTGCCATTGAAAATATGTCTAATGCAATAAAAAATATTTCTATAGAAAAAGGACACGATATAAAGAATCATGTGCTTGTAGGTTATGGGGCAGCAGCAGCACAACATCTATGCTACATAGCAGAATCGTTAAATATGAAAAATATTTTAATACATGAGTTTGCAGGAGTTCTAAGTGCTTACGGAATGGGGTTAGCACAATTAAAATCTATAAAAAATAAAACTGTTGAATTAGATTTTCATAAAAATTTTAAAAATATAAAATCAATTTTTAAATCTCTAAGAAATAAAGCTATCAAAGATATTAAAAAAAATGGTCAATTAATAGATGAAAATAAAATTTTAATTACTAATAAAATTAATATCAAATATGAAGGCACTGAAAGCTCTATTTTAATAGAATATTTAAATAAAAATTTATGTGAGAAAGAATTTAAAATTAAATACAAAAAAAGATTTGGTTTCTTACATCTTAATAGAAAACTAATCATAGATAGTGCAGAAATAGAAGCAACTTATTCAAACAAAAATAAAATTAATATTAAACCAAAAAATAATTTAAAAAAAATAAAAAAATTTAATAGGACCTGTGATGCATATACTAATAAAAAAAGATTAAAAATTAATTATTATAATAGAGAAGACCTTCAAAAAGAAAACACTGTAAATGGACCAGCAATAATTTTTGAAAAAACTTCTACTATATATATAAAAAATAATTGGAGAGCAATTATATTAAACTCAAACCAAATTAAACTTAAAAAAATATTACATAAAAAAGAAAAAATTATAACTGATAGTCTACCCAACCCCATTCAATTAGAAATATTTAATAATATGTTTATGTCAATTGCAGAAGAAATGGGTACTGTACTTAAAAATACAGCTTATTCAATAAACATTAAGGAAAGGTTAGATTTCTCATGTGCATTATTTGATAATAAAGGGGGGTTAATTGCCAATGCTCCTCATATCCCTATTCATCTTGGTGCAATGAGCGAAAGTATTAAATATGTTATTAAAAAGAACAAGACAAATATGAATGATGGAGATAGTTTTATTCATAATAACCCATATCATGGAGGAACACATCTCCCTGACATTACTATAATAACTCCTATATTCATAAATAAATCAAAAATACCAAATTTTTATGTTGCAAGTAGAGCACATCACTCTGATATAGGAGGAATTACTCCAGGGTCAATGCCTGCAATGTCAAAACATATTAATGAAGAGGGTGCAGTTTTTAATGGAGAAAAAATAGTTTATAAAGGAAAATTAAATGAAAATAAAATTAATAAAATTTTTAAAAATAATGATTTTCCTGCAAGAGATGTAAATACAAATATGGCTGACTTATCAGCACAATTAGCAGCAGCAAATACTGGGAAAAACAATGTAAAAAAAATGATAAAAAAATATGGATTATATACCGTTAATAATTATATGAAACATGTGAAAAATAATGCAAAGGAATCTATTCAAAAAATTTTAACTAAGTTAAATAATGGCTCTTTTAAACATAAAATGGATAATGGATCAGTTATAAATTTAAAAATTCAAATTAATAAAGATAACAGAAGTGCAATATTTGATTTTTCAGGAACTTCAAAGCAAACTTTAGATAATTTTAATACACCAAAAGCGGTTACACGATCTGCTATACTTTATGTATTAAGAACTTTAATTAAAGATAAAATTCCTCTTAACGACGGATGTATGGAACCCATAAAAATATTAATACCTAATAATTCTTTATTAAACCCAAAATATCCTGCCCCAGTAGTTGCTGGTAATGTAGAAACTAGCCAATCCATAGTTGATATAATAAATGGTGCCCTTAAAGTGCAAGCTGCTTGCTATGGAACAATGAGTAACTTTACCTTTGGAAATAAATATTTCGGATATTATGAAACAATTTGTGGAGGAGAAGGAGCAAGTAAAAATCATAATGGGGTTGATTCTATTCAATGCCATATGACTAATACAAGATTAACTGACCCCGAAATATTAGAATTAAGATATCCCATAAAGATAAAAAATTTTGGTGTAAGAAAAAATAGTGGAGGAAAAGGAAAATTTAATGGAGGTAATGGAACAATAAGAGAAATAGAATTTTTACAAAAAATGACTGCTGTAATTTTATCAAATAGAAGAATAATTAAACCATTTGGAATTAAAGGTGCAAAACCAGGATTAACTGGAGAAAACATATTATTTAAAAAAGATAAACTTAAACCAATAACTCTTAATTCGTGTGAAACAATTTTAGTTAAAAAAGGAGATATAATTACTATTAAAACTCCTGGAGGAGGAGGGTATGGCAAAAAAGCAACAGTATAATATATTTAATTAATTTATTAATACCGTTTTAGCAAAGATTATATTATATTTAATTAAATGTTTAATCAGTTTTTAAGGTGCTAATGTTTTTCAAAAAATTAAAAAATATCGTTTTATTTTCTA
>TARA_B100000686_G_scaffold117389_1_pt1 | contig 17575 bp, 15 predicted proteins | sample TARA_B100000686 | Tara Oceans TARA_B100000686 (sample SAMEA2622733) | marine metagenome | biome: marine biome (ENVO:00000447); feature: marine epipelagic mixed layer (ENVO:xxxxxxxxx); material: "saline water (ENVO:00002010), including plankton (ENVO:xxxxxxxx)" | depth 150 m
CGCGAGGCCGTAATAGACCAGATAAGTCTGAACTAGAAGAGGTGTTCCCCGGAAGAAATACGTAAATCCAAAAATCGGGACGTTCAGCCATCGGTGACGGTAGGCGCGCGCGATGGCAAGCGGTATGGCCATCACCCCGCCGATGAATAAAGCCAGGACCGTAATCTCAATTGTCAGCAGAGCGCCATAGAAGAACTTGTCAATGTGGTCAGCGACCAGCATGAAGTCGAGTGGTGAGCGGTTTTCACTCACGTAAACCAGATATTCAAAGAAAGTGCGCTCGGTGTCGGCCATAGCGTTACGCCCTGTCCACGCCCACGTTATAGCGCCGTTCCAGCCAGCGTAGACCTACGTCAGAGCAGGCTGTGAGAATGAGATAAATGATCAGCACGGCAAACATGAACGTAAACGGTTCGCGTACTGAGCGTCCGGCCGTGGAGGCATTCCAGACCAGGTCATGCAGGCCAATCACGGACACCAGAGCGGTGGCCTTGATCAGAACCAGCCAATTATTCGTGAACGAGGGCAGGGCATGGCGGATCATCTGAGGCCAGGTAATGCGCCGGAAAATCAGGAACGGCCTCATCCCGCAGGCAATGCCTGCCTCAATCTGCCCTCGTGGGATAGCCAGGATGGCGCCTCGGAAGGTCTCGGTCATGTAAGCACCGAAAACAAAACCGATCGACCAGACGCCTGCGATGAACTGGTTGATTTCAAGGTAATCCCACCAGCCCGTCAGGCTGCCGAGATCATTTGCAATCTGCTGCCCCCCGTAAAAAAGCAGCATCATCAGCACAAGATCCGGCACACCCCTCACCAGGGTTGTGTAAGCGCCGGCGATTTTTTGTGAGACAGTGTTGGCAGCCAGTTTGGCGGCAGCACCGACAAGACCCAGGACGACAGACAGTGCGAGCGAGGCGAGCGCGAGTTGTACCGTAACCGCGGTTCCCGCGAGTAGGAGGTTTCGGTATTCCCAGATGGAATCCATCGTTGGGTCAGAAAAGGAACGGGCCCGCAAGGGGCCCGTTCAGGTTATGCAAACGAAATAACTTAGTTACCGTAGATATCGACAGCAAAGTACTGGTCGTTCATCGTTTTGTAAGTCCCGTCAGCACGGATATCCAGAATAATCTGGCTGAGCTGATCGCGCAGCGCGGAGTCTTCTTTGCGTACGGCGAAACCGGCACCCACGCCCTGACACTCGACGTCATCAATGGCGTCGCCGAGGAAATCAAAGCCACTACCGGCATCCAACGCCAGGAAGCCTTCGTAGGCCTGCAGCGAGTCAGACAACTGGGCATCCAGACGTCCTGCGGCCAGATCCTGCCAGACCTCTTCCTGAGTGGCGTACAGAACGAGTTCTGCACCCGGGAATAGTTTTTCGGCTGAACACTGGTGTGTGGTGGCGCGTTGCACACCTAAGCGCTTGCCGTTGAGGCCCGCCGCCGTACCGTCAAAGCCGGCATCTTTTTTCGCGACCAGTTTGGCGGGGGTGTTGTAGTACTTTATTGTGAAGTCGATCTTTTTCTTGCGCTCTTCCGTGATCGACATCGAGGCGATGATCGTATCGAATTTCTTGGCCAGAAGCGCGGGGATCATGCCGTCCCACTCCTGCTCGACCAGTACGCATTCGCGATTCAGCCGTTTGCAGACCTCCATTGCCATGTCGATATCAAAGCCTTTTAGTGTGCCGTCTGCCTCTTTCCAGGAGAACGGCGGGTAGGCGCCTTCAACGCCGACGCGCAGCGCATGACCTCCTGCCACGGCTGTTCCTGTGACCAGGGCGAGCAGGCCAGCAAGCCCCAGCATGGTTAGTTTCTTTTTAATCATCTCTCATCTCCCATCGGTTGTTGGAAAGTCCAGCCCGCTAATACTACACGGAGTGTATTGAATTTGCTGACCAGTCGGTTTCAATGTAACGCATTGGCCAGAAACTGTCGAAAACGTGCTGACGCAGGGTTATCGAACATTTCGCCGGGCGGCCCTTCGGTTTCGATTGCTCCCTCATGCAGGAAAATGACCTTGTTGGAGACATCCCGTGCGAACCCAATCTCGTGGGTCACGACAATCATGGTCCTGCCTTCATCGGCAAGTGTCCGCATCACCTTCAGGACTTCACCCACAAGCTCAGGGTCAAGTGCCGAGGTAGGCTCGTCGAACAACATGACGTCCGGCTCCATGGCGAGGGCGCGGGCAATCGCGGCACGCTGTTGCTGGCCTCCGGATATGTGCGCCGGGTAGTAGTCCTTGCGATCGAGCATGCCGACTTTGTCCAGCGTGTCGCAGCCTCGCTCGTGCGCCTCAGTCTTGGACATTTTCAGAACGTGAATCAGGGCTTCAGTGACGTTTTCAAGAACCGTCATGTGCTGCCACAGGTTGAAACTTTGAAACACCATGCCGAGACGGGCTCGTAGCCGGATGACCTGATCCATGTCGGTAGGGACCGGACTCCCCGAGCGGTCAACGGTCATCCCGATAGTTTCACCCTGGACGGTGATAGAACCGCTGTCGGGCGTCTCGAGCAGATTGATGCAGCGCAGGAATGTGCTTTTGCCTGACCCGGATGCACCCAGCATCGAGATCACGTCCCCGACCTGGGCATCCAGATGAACACCTTTCAGCACCTCGACCTCACCAAAGCGCTTGTGCAGGTCATAAACCTTTAATGCAGGAACCATTTCTACAGAACTTGCCACGGGTTTGCGGTGTTGGTTAGGTAGGGCGAATGCCACGCAGCCGTTCGCTACGTCTTCTCAGAAGCTCGACGGTAGTGAGCAGACAGATGGATAGAATCACCAGGATGGTCGCGACGGAAAGGATAGTGGGGCTGATCTCCTGACGGATACCGGACCACATCTGCCGAGGCAGCGTGACCTGGTCGGGTCCACCAATAAAAAGCACGATCACGACTTCATCGAACGAGGTAATAAATGCGAACAGCGCTCCCGAAATCACGCCAGGCAGAATGAGCGGCATCTGAACCTTGAAGAAGTTGCGGATGGGTCCACCACCGAGGCTCGCTGCCGCCTTGGTCAGATTGACATCAAACCCCACTAGCGTCGCTGTCACGGTGATCACCACAAACGGCAGTCCAAGCACTGTGTGCGCAAGAATCAGCCCGGTGTAGGTAGAGACCAGATTGAACTTGGCAAAGAAAAAGAACATGCCTGAAGCCGTAATGATGAGCGGCACAATCAACGGCGAGATCATGATGGCGATAATCAGCTTTCGAAATGGCATGATGGGCCGGCTGAGCCCCAGCGCTGCCAAGATCCCAAGCGTCGTAGCCAGCAAGGTCGCAATCACGCCAATGAAAAGGCTGTTCTTGGCGCCAATCTTCCAGTTATCGCTACAGACTGTGGTAATTCCGGGATCGGAACAATCACCGATCATGATTCGATACCAGCGCAACGAGAAGGCTTCAGGATCGAGACGGAGCATTTCTGGCGTGAACTGTAGAAAAGGAGATACGCTGAACGAAATCGGAATCACGGCTACCAGGGGCATGACCAGAAAAAACAGTACCAGCGTACAGATGACGAGGTAAATGTAGTGCCAGAGGCGTTGTGCTGGGGTGGCGTAGACTGGAAGTGCCATTGCGTTAGCCCAGCTTCATGTTGTCGATGCCGACAATCTTGTCGTAGATCCAGTAGAGGATCAGGATGCCTGCCAGAAGAATAGAGCCCATCGCTGCTGCAAGGCCCCAGTTTAGTGACTTCTGCATGTGATAAGCCACCATATTGCCAATCAGTCGGCCGTCCTTGCCGCCCACGAGTTCGGGAGTGATGTAGTAACCGATCGCTACGATAAAGACCAGAATCACGCCGGCTCCGATTCCCGGAAGCGTCTGTGGCATATAAACCCTCAGAAAGGCCAACGATGGCGGCGCTCCAAGGTTCTGTGCTGCTTTCATGTAACTCGGCGGGATGGTTTTCATGACGCTGTAGATCGGCAGGATCATGAACGGCAGCAGAATCTGGATCATTACGATAATCGTGCCGGTGAAGTTGTACATCATCGGCAGGCGGTGCTCATCAGGCAGACCGAGCATGACGAGGGTGTCGTTGACGACCCCTTCCTGCTGTAGCATGATCATCCAGGCCACGATGCGGACCAGCAGTGAGGTCCAGAACGGCATCAGTACGCAGATCATCAGTAAATTCGAGTACTTCAGCGGCAGCGTTGCCAGAAGATGCGCTACCGGGTAAGCCAGCAGCAGACAGCCCACCGTCACGATCAGGCTGACGAGGAACGTCCGCCACCACAGCATCACATAGACCTGGCGTTCTTCAGGCTGCATCACAACCTCGCGGTTCTCATCCCACTTCCGGTCAACCGCATTGAGGTAATAACCGCTGGTCTGGGGCTTTTGCATCGCCAGTAAGGCATGCCAGAAACCGATATCGCCCCACCGTTTATCAGCCTTTATCATGGCCTCCTTATAGGGCGGCTCGTTGACCTTTTTGAGCTTCCGACCCGATTTCTTGATCAGGCTCTTGAACCCGGGTTTTTCATAGTTCATTCGGGTGCTCGATTTGCCGAGCAGATACTTATTGGCAGACGCCAGATCTTTATACAACGCCTCAAAGAGGGCTTCATCAGGTTCGCTGACGCCATCCCACTCGTTGAGCACCTTGTACAGTTTGGAACAGGTTGCATTGGTGAGCGGCGTTAGCATCGAGCAGATCTTGAACTGGGCCCGCTTTTGCTGATGCTTGATTTCCCTCTCGGTCCCGGTCGCTTCGGCTGCGGTTATTGCAATTTCATAAATCAGCAGCCACGTCTTTGCATCTTTCCAGTGCGGTGCGATTTCGATCATCGCGTCCCGATAGGGGCCTTTTTTCGGTATCTGAATCTTCCAGGCCGGATCATCAGGATCGACCGCGGTCGCAAAGTTATCTTTAATGAGGTACTTGTTCAGACTGGTGAGATCCAGAAAGATTGCCTCGAAGAGGCTTTCATCCGGCAACTCCTGACGGTCCCACTGGCCGAGCATGGCAAACGTGAGCGGCAGTTGATGATTAATGAGGGTGTCGTCGGTACTGCGGGTAAGCAGGTTGCCGATCGGCAGAACAAAAAGGCCGATCAGGAAAAGCAGCGGGGGCAGTACCAGCGCTGTCGCTCGCAGTTTGCTGCGTCGCAGCGAGCGCTGCAGACTGGTTTTTAGCGGTGTCCCGTCAGCCGTCAGCAGCGGCTCAACCGATGTTGCGTTATTGGCGGCCATTCACGGGGTTGTTGGCGAAGTGCTTAGAAGCTGCTGAAGAAAAAGCCAGGGTACCCACCCAAAGGTAAGCACCCTGGCTTTATTGGAACAACGTTATTACTTCCTTTTTATTACTTCAGAGTTTCAGAGGATACCTACTGACCCGACCAGGCTGTGAAACGCTCGGAGATAGAATCTCCGTTATCCGCCCACCAGCTGGGATCAGCGAACACATACCGATGACTCAATGCAGCGGGAGCGTTCGGCATCAGGGGCATGATATTGACGCCGGTGTTGTACCAGGGCTCACCGGCTTCAATGATGTCGATACCTGATTTTCTCATTGGCGCGTAGGTGATCCACTTCGCCTGTCCTGCCTGCTGTTCCGGCGCACTCGCGTGAATCATGAACTTAAGCGCTTCGTCAGCATTCGGTGTGCCTTTGATCATGACAATCCATTCTTCCTCAAGCACCTGGCCATCCCAATTGATTACGAATGGCGCATCTTCTGCAAGAATGGCTGCGCCGACACGGCCGTTATACGCCAGCGCCATAGAGACTTCACCGCTGGTGACGAGCTCGAGCGGTTTCGCACCCGAGGACCAGAACACCGCGTGGTCTTTGATGGTATCCAGCTTGGCGAAGGCACGATCCATGCCTTCAGGCGTATCGAGCACTGAATAGACATCTTCCGGTGCCACGCCATCGGCCATCAGCGCCATCTCGACGAGGGCATTGCCCCAGGTATGGATACCGCGCTTGCCGGGGAATTTCTCAACATCGAAAAAGTCTTCGATCGTTTTGGGATCGCCTGCGGCATTTCCATCAAAGGCACCCTTCTGATAGAAAGGAACGTAAGACCAGAAGATCTGGGGCACGACGCAGTCGTTCGGGACCTCGACCATGACGTCTTCATCCATTGAGGTGCCATCGGGGGCGGGCGTGAAGACATCGCGAGGCAGTTCTTCAAACAGGCCTTCATCACAGCCGACACGAGCCTCGTGAGGCAGCACGTCAACGATGTCCCAGGTCACATTGCCGGATTCCACCTGAGTTCGGATCTCGCCCAGGCCGCCGTTGTAGTTAACGAAGTTGACCTTGCCGCCGGTATAGGTATCGGCATAGGCCTTTTGCTGGCTCATCGTGTAGGCGCCGCCCCACGACACGAAAGTGACGTCGGCCTGAGCAGGTGTTACCAAAGCCGCGCTGATCAAAGCCGAGGCCAGGGTGGTTGTTATGAGATGTTTTCTCATGAATATCCTCCTTAACTGAGGTGGGTTTATCGTCTATCTTTAGATTTTAGACGCTAGGAAATATCCCAGATACGCTCCTAGTGCATACCTGAGACATCAAGTGCCCGACAGTCCTCCATGGACCAGCCGAACTTGACTGTATCTCCCTCATTCAGCGACGCATGGTGCGACGCATTGGGAATCTTAACAATAAAGTCGTCATGCCCGCAGACCGAAGCCCGGGTGCGGATATGATCACCGAGATAGATGAGTTCCTCGACTTTGGCGTCAAAGACATTGGGGAACTTGCCGGGTTCGGGATTCACCTCGACACGCTCCGGCCGTAGCGACAGCGTGGCGCGTTGTCCGACGCCATCCACGTTGACTTTGAGCGCCCTAATGACTTCGCCGTTGTCTATCTTGACTTGGCACTCTTTACCATCGATTGCCTCGACCGAGCCCATCAGTCGGTTGTTTTCCCCGATGAACTGCGCGACGAAGGCATTTTCCGGACGTTCATAGAGATCGCTGGGCGGTGCGAGCTGCTGGATGACTCCGTCGTCGAAAACAGCGATACGGTTCGACATGGTTAGCGCTTCAGATTGGTCGTGTGTAACGTACACCACGGTCACGCCGAGACTCTCGTGGATGTGTTTGATCTCGTACTGCATTTGTTCCCGCAGTTGTTTATCCAGCGCGCCGAGCGGTTCATCCATAAGCACGAGGTCCGGATCAAAGACCAACGCACGGGCAACGGCTACACGTTGCTGTTGGCCGCCGGAAAGTTGGGCGGGCCGCCGATCGCCGAAGGCACCTAACTGAACCATGTCGAGCGCACGCTTGGTGCGGGTTGCGATTTCAGATTTGCTGAGCTTGCGAACCTCAAGCGGAAACGCCAGATTTTCGTTAACCGTCATATGTGGGAAAAGGGCATAGTTTTGAAACACCATGCCGATACCCCGCTTATGGGGCGGCACTGCATTAATAGGGCGGTCACCCAGATAAATCTCGCCATGGGTAGCGGGCTCAAATCCTGCGAGCATCATGAGACAGGTAGTCTTACCAGATCCGGAGGGTCCCAGCATGGTGACAAACTCACCACGCTCGATATCCAGGTTGAGATTCTTGACGACTAATGTTTCGCCGTCATAACTTTTCTGGACTTCTTTAAAGCGGACAAAGGTATCCTCGGTACTCATCTCGAGACTTACTCCTCCAGGGGACTTTCTGTGATTACTATTTCTATGGTCCGGCACGCAGGTGCCGGACCGAAATTCGGCTTACAGTCTTGGTTTTAGAGACGGATTCTCAAGCACCGGTTTAGCAAGGGTCGCAAATTTTGGCTCGTTTTGCAATGTCCGAGCCAGAAAGCGTTCTCCTCGTTCGGATGGGGTTGTTTTCAACTTGCGGTTGAGGAGACTGCGTGTGCTAGAAGGGTGGCCCAAAGCCCTGTTGGTAGGGTCAACATACACATCACAGAGGAAAGATCAGATGTTGGAAGACGGTAAGGCAATAATGCTTCTCAAGACTGATACGCGTGACAAGATATGGGATGACGCCTTCGCTCAGGCCATGCCGGAACTTGAAGTCCGTCTTTGGCCAGATACGGGGAATCCCAGCGAGATCAACTGCGCTTTGCTTTGGGGTCCGCCGCCAGAATTGTTCGACGGGCTGGATAACCTCGAAGTGATTTTCTCAATCGGGGCAGGAGTCGATTCACTCTTGTCCTGTCCGACCTTGCCGGTCCACCTGCCGATCGTGAGAATGGTGGAGCCGGAACTGACCGCAGGCATGGTGGAGTTCTGTCTCTTTCATGTGTTGCGTTTTCACAGACTGATGCCTGTGTTTGAGGCGAATCGGGTTGAGCGGCATTGGGAGGAACTAACTCAGGCCCCGGCCAGTGAGATCACGGTGGGGGTTATGGGTCTGGGTGCGCTCGGCATGGCATTGACGCGTCAATTAACCGCGCTTCGATACCAGGTGATCGGTTACCGCCGGGGCTTCGGAGAAGTTGACGGTCTGGAAGTGTTTCACGGCAAGGTCCAACTCGAGGCCTTTATGCGTCGCAGTGAGATTCTGGTTGCCCTGATGCCCTCGACCCAAGAGACCAGAGGACTGATTAACAGCAAGACACTTAGTTGGCTGCCGCCTGGGGCATACGTCATCAACGCGGGACGCGGTGATCTCATCAATGAGCGGGATCTCGTCAGCGCGCTGGATGAAGGAAGTCTCGCCGGTGCGGCCTTGGACGTTTTTGAAACTGAGCCCCTGCCGCAAGACAGTGCGCTATGGACACACGATAAAGTGTATCTGACTCCGCACATTGCCAGCATCACGCATCCGCCGACTGCCTGCCGCTACATAGCAGATGCGATCAGTGACTTCCGGCAGGGCAAGCCTTGGCCTAATCTTGTTCAGCCAGGGCGGGGCTACTAACGACCACAGCGTAATGGAAGGGGCGGCCCGAATCAGTGAGCGAGAGGCTTCGCTATCTGGTCTGATTGGGCAAGATCGGCCGTTAATCTTTCGGGGGCGGGCACTGGTTCGGATGTCTGCAGAATCATTGTCCACTCGCCGTCATCGGTGCGATGCCAGTACTGCTCCACGGCCAACACGCCCCCTTGTTCCGAGGAACCGATCCAGCGCGCTAACGCTCGCTCTTTTTTTCCGGGATACAGCACAAGATCGGTCATCTGCGCGCCTTCGTCCGGGCCATAGCCCGAAGTCAATGCGGTGTGATGACTGGAGGGGGCAGCTAAGTCAGATGCCGCAGTGATGATTGAGGCAAGAACGGCCTTTTTCGCCTGATCCAGGTCTTGGGTTTCGATCCACTGCGGCGTGTCATCAATTACGATCGGAATATTCTGTTGTGACCCCAACTGGGTCAAGAGCCGCTCAAAGTCTGAATTACTCAGCGTCAGGCATCCCTCACTGGCCCGAGGCCCGCGGTTAACCCATCCCGGTTCTGTGCCATGCAGCCAGATCCCGTATCCGGTTCGATTTAAAAACCGGTCTAACGCGTTGGGATAATCCGTCGTCAGGGCGCCGATACCGTATCGGGGATGGAGTTGTCCGCCCGGGATGTAGCCATTGATCCGGTAGACGCCCACCGGAGTCTTGAGATCGCCCTCGCGCTCTTTGCCGAATCCGGCGCGGCCGATAGTGATGTAGTAGTCCGAGAGCCGAACCAGTTTGCCGATTTGTTGTGCAAAGACATGAAGCCGCGAAGAGGGCAAATCCACATAAAGGATAAACGGTATCGCCTCTGAGAGGTGCAGGAGTTTCGCCGGGACTAATTTCTTTTTCGTTTGAAATGTCTTTGCATGATTCCAGCGCAGTCGAAGCTGCTTTTGAAGTTCTGATATCGTCGCGCCGGTCTGTCCCGCGCCGGTTTGTCCTGAAAGCCAAAAAAGAAGATCAGCCTTCAATAGATGCCCGATACGGCTCAAAGGAAAGTCAGCCGTCAGACTGTTGATGGCGTTCAGGGCGTCTGACCAGTCTCCGCGCACAACTGCGTCAGTGCTCGCGACAAGGCGGGCCTCATAACTGCTTTCTGTGTCTGCAAGCGCTACGGTCGGTAGCGACACGGTAAGCAAAAGGGCGGATAGAAAGCGATGCATCAAGAAGAGGTCTCTCATCGGGGAAGAAAACGCGGTCCTGAATCAGCAGAACGCCAGGGATTCTACCTTTTCGTGTTGGGGCCTCCAAATCTGAAGCCCTGACAGCCGCATATCGGGTCAGTCTGCGAGGGTCGGGATCTCGTTTAGTGTTTCAAGGGGTAAGGTTCGGCTTGAATCGGCCTCATCCGGGTCAAGCGCTGCGCTGAGTGAGCGGGCAGCTTGTTCCGCATAAATTTGGGTCAGATTGTCAAAAAGCGCCCTGTACGCCGGGTCGGTATAAAGACCTGCGCGCAGCAGGGAGGACGCTTGATCCAATCTGCCTTGCGCGCTGTAGAGGCGCGCGAGGTTGTTATACGGTTCAGGCCGCGCGGGATAACGCGTAATGAGGTCTCGATAGGCGTGTTCTGCTTCTTTAGTGTTGCCCATCGCGTCGAGAATCCGCGCGCGCAAGAAGAGCAGTTCTGCCGGATCCGATGTGGATGATGCGATCTCCTGGTCGATCCACTCAAGAGCTGATGTCGTTTCACCCCTCTCGATCATCGACCCGATCGCGTTGAGATCGATGTCATCCGCGGTTGCTGGCGTGCAAACGCTCAGGCCAACAACGAGGACAGCGAGAATCCTGGGCAGCAAATCGAACCTGCGAGTAGCGGAGGCAATTATTGAAGTCAATCTAAGAGCTTGTTCTGAGACCGGATATCGTCCCACCGTTTTTGCCAGTCTGCAGAGACTGATCCCGGGGTCGTGAGCCTTTCGCTATTTACCCATCCGGCGACCGATCGGGTAACGCGAAGACGAATCCAGTCTCCCTTGCGGCTCTTGATCTCAACTGGCGTACCCTTGTCGAGCAAACCCAGCACGTCTGATTCGGTGCCGGTGGAGGGCAGTGAACGGATCCTGACCCGGTTGTTGTTTATTTGCCCGGCGTTTCCGGTTTCACTGACGAACTTGCCGTAGACCCAGACATCCAGACCGATAGGGCTCTCGATCATCAGCCACTCTCCCTTGCTGCCGATGACTTTTACCGGAAGATCTTTTGCCAGGTCATTGAGCTTGGGCGCATCGGGTGTAGCCCGGCCGAAGACGGGCGTGTTGTCACTCCTCACCCAAGCGGCCCGAAAGGCCGAAGGGGCGGGACTGACGGATGCCGTTTTCGCTTTACCCGGCACGGCATTGGCAAGCGCGTTGAAGTTATCGACCCAATCCTGTGTCACCGGATTTTGTTCGGATACACCCGACAGCCTAACCCAAGTCGGCGTGGCCTTGCGGCTGCTGATGTGCTTCCAATCCCCCGTACTGGTGTGAACCGTTACGGCGTCCCCTTTGTTGAGATGTGCGACGACCTTTGAGTTTTCTCCGGTTGTCGGTCGATTTCTCAGACGGACCTTGTTCGCGGTAATGCGTCCTTCAGGGGCTCCTTGAACGTAATCTCCAAAAACCCAAAGCCGTACCTGTCCTGGAATTTCGACTCTGCCCCATGATCCACGGGTTTCGATAATCTTGACGGGCGTTCCCTGCTGCAGCGTCTGCAGGACCGGGGACTGACTGCTCGGACCAGAGCGCAGTTCGAGCTTGTCAACGCTGACTTCAGCGGCCCGAAAACGGGTCGTGACAATGACAGAATTCGGGGCGGCCTTTTCTTTTGTGGTTTCCTGCCCTTGGGGTTTCTTGGGGAGTTCTTGTGCTGACGGCTCCTGCTGCTCAGCGGGCTGTACTGTTACGGACTCGACCTCTGCAGATTCTGCCTGAGCGATCGCGGAGGCAGCTGAAGTACTGGACGGTGTTGAGGCCGGATTCTGGCTTTTCGCGTGTTGCTTATCGATGATGCCGAGGACACGCCGGGCATCGGCGTGGCCCTTTTCGGCCGCCTGCGTCAGCCAGTTTCTGGCTTGATCAATATCTTTTTGTGCTCCCTTGCCGAGATAGTATGCAAGGCCGAGATTGTACTGGGAAGTGATATCACCCGATTCTGCCGCTCGCTCCCACCAGTCCACCGCTTGCGCAAAATTTTGGCTGAGACCCCGGCCTTCCCAGTAGGCAACACCCAGATTAAACATCGCGGTGGGGTGGCCTGAGTTTGCGGCTTTTCGAAACCACGCAAGGGCCTCGTCGAGATTCTTGCTGACCCCATGTCCTTCGTAATAGAGCACGCCCATTGCAAATTGGGCGTCACGGTTTCCCTGATTGGCGAGCGGCTCCCAGACGGCCATGGCTGCCGCGTAATCGCCCTCGTTATAGGCACCGATCGCGCGCTGGACATCTGTGCTTTGAGCCCAGGACATTCCACTTGCCACGAACAACAGAGTGAAGCAACTTGCGCCGCGCAAATACCGTAAAAAGGTTTTGGGGAGGATGTCTTTCATTTCGGTTCGAAAGTTAAGCCTGGGCCAGCGCAATGAGCTCTTGCGATCCTTCCCAGATCATAACCAGTGCGACCTGAAGAATGACCACAAGGCCAATGTACGCAATCCAGGCGTATCGCTCAAGTAGTCGGGCAATCAGGGTGGCGCCAAAGGCCATCAGTGCCACGGACAGCGCCAAACCAAAAACCAGGATGACCGGTTCATGGCGGGCAATGCCAGCCACGGCCAGCACGTTGTCGAGCGACATCGACACATCCGCTATGATGATCTGCACAATCGCCTGCCGGAGTGATTTAGCCGGGGCGACGGATTCTCCGTCGACTGAGTCGGTTGATTCATTACGACTGCGCAGTTCCCGCCAGAGCTTCCAGCAGACCCACAAGAGCAGCAGACCCCCGGCAAGGACCAGGCCAACGATCTGCAGCAGCTGCACGGTTACCAGGGCAAAGAGAATCCGCAGGATGGCCGCCGCCACGATGCCCAGCATGATCACGCGGGGACGCATGGCGGCCGGTACGCTGGCTGCGGCGAGTCCGATTACGATGGCATTGTCGGCGGCGAGCATCAGGTCTACGAGGATGACCTGAAGCAACGGCCAGAATTGGTCTGGGCTCATGTGGGCGTTTGAAGCAGTTCGGCGAGAGGCGGCCGTGATCAGAAAATTATTCCAACACGCTATTATACGAGCCTGATATTACGGTTCGGGTACTGGTTGAAAGCGTCGGGTTGTTTCGACACGGTCCTGGGATTCTTGCAACCTAAAATAACTTCGCCTGCTGGTAAGACTGGAGTACTGAAATAATGACCAAATCCACAAAGACGGCCGCTGCTTTTGATTGGGCGGATCCGCTGGCGCTGGACGACATGCTGACGGATGAGGAACGGTTGGTGCGCGATTCGATCCGGCGCTTCTGCCAGGAGGACCTGCAGCCCCGGGTGCTTGAGGCGTTCCGCGAGGAAAAGGTTGATCGCTCTCTTTTTCCCCGTATGGGTGAACTGGGGTTGCTCGGCTCCACCATTGACGGCTACGGCTGTGCTGGACTGAACTACGTTTGCTATGGACTCGCTGCGCGGGAGGTAGAGCGGGTGGATTCAGGTTATAGATCCATGATGAGCGTTCAATCCAGTCTCGTCATGTATCCGATTTTTGCTTATGGTTCTGAAGAGCAGCGTGAGAAGTATCTGCCCCGGCTTGCTACGGGCGAGTCAGTAGGGTGTTTTGGACTGACCGAACCCGACCACGGTTCAGACCCCGGAGGCATGAAGACCCGCGCCCGGACAGTCGATGGAGGCTATCGGCTCAGCGGAGCCAAGATGTGGATCACCAATTCACCGATTGCCGATGTCTTTATCGTTTGGGCCAAGGATGATGACGGTGTGATCCGCGGATTTATTCTGGAGCGGGAGATGGCCGGTCTCAGCACGCCGGCCATTGAAGGAAAGTTCTCGCTGAGAGCCTCTGTGACCGGTGAGATCGTGATGGACGATGTTTTCGTGCCGGCTGAGAATATTCTGCCTCAAGTCAGCGGCTTGAAAGGCCCCTTCGGCTGTTTAAACCGGGCGCGTTATGGAATCTCGTGGGGCGCGATGGGTGCGGCTGATTTTTGCTGGCATGCTGCGCGCAACTACACCTTGGAGCGGCAGCAGTTCGGCAGACCCCTTGCCGCAAACCAGCTGATTCAGAAAAAGCTTGCCGATATGCAGACGGAAATCACGCTCGGTACACACGCTTGTCTTCGACTCGGACGCCTTTTTGATGAAGGACGCGCTGCCCCGGAGGCGATCTCTTTGCTCAAGCGCAATAACTGCGGCAAGGCGCTTGAGATTGCGAGAACGGCGCGGGACATGCATGGCGGTAACGGGGTCTCGGATGAGTACCACGTGATTCGCCACATGATGAATCTGGAAGCCGTCAATACTTACGAAGGGACGCACGACGTTCACGCGCTGATTCTGGGGCGCGCCCAAACCGGTCTCCAGGCATTTACCGGCTGATCGATGGGCGCGTTGTCACACATACGCGTTTTGGATCTCAGCCGGGTGTTGGCCGGGCCGTGGTGCACACAGATCCTGGCCGATCTTGGTGCTGATGTCATCAAGATCGAGCGGCCGGGCAGCGGCGACGACACCCGGCAATGGGGGCCTCCTTTTATCTCTGTTGATGGAGGGGGAAACGAGGAGTCCCTATATTTTCTTGCGACGAATCGCGGTAAGTGCTCAATGACCTTGAATCTTTCAGATTCTCGGGGCCAAAAGGTCGTGCACGAACTCACGGCGCAATGCGATGTCCTCGTCGAGAATTTCAAGGTCGGCACCCTGGCGCGCTACGGGCTCGACTACAAGACGCTCAAGGAGATCAATCCTAGCCTCGTGTATTGTTCCATCACCGGGTTTGGCCAGAATGGGCCGTACGCTGACAGGGCCGGCTATGACTTTATGATCCAGGCGATGGGTGGCCTGATGAGCGTGACCGGAGAGGCCGAGGATGTTGCCGGAGCCGACCCTCAGAAAGTGGGTGTCGCGATCGCCGATATCGTGACCGGCCTTTACTCCGCCAATGCCATCCAGGCCGCACTGATTCATCGTGAACGTACGGGTCGGGGACAATATATTGATATGGCGCTTCTGGACTGCCAGGTGGCGATTCTTGCGAATCAGGCCATGACTTATCTCGCGGCGGGACAAACGCCTATTCGGATGGGAAACGCCCATCCCAACATCGTGCCTTACCAGGTTTTTGAGACCCAGGATGGGCACATCATTCTGGCGATCGGTAACGACGGTCAGTTCCGGCGTTTCTGTGAACTCTCGGACCAATCCCACTTGGCCCAGGATCCCCGCTTTGTTGCCAACCGGGATAGGGTGAAGCACAGAGCGCAGCTTATTGAAGTGCTTGTGCCGTTAATGAGGGGCAAAAATACGGGCGACTGGCTGAATCTACTGGAGCCGGGGGGTATCCCCTGTGGGCGCATTAACAGTATCGATGAAACCTTGAACGACCCTCAGGTCTTGCATAGGCAGATGAGGACGCATGCGCCGCATTCTTCCCTCGGAGAGATCGATCTTTTGGGCAGCCCGCTGAAACTCTCTGACACTCCGGGCGAGGTCCGTCGGGCTCCCCCGGTTCTGGGCGAAGACACCGATCAGGTACTGCGGGATGTTCTGGGCTATGAGGATAGCGCCATCAGTGCCTTGCACGCTGACGGAGTCGTCTGAGTAATCCTGATTTCATCAGCCCCGCGAGTCGATGAGGCGGAACTGGACCGGAATATCGATCACCATGGCCGTGGGCACGCCGTCCCGGACCGCGGGAGTGAATTGCCACTGCTTGACCGAATCAATAGCGGCCTGATCAAGCATGGCGAAACCGCTGGGCTTGTTTATGGATATTCGGGAGACCTGTCCCAAGGGAGAGACACTGACGGAGAGTTCGACTTCTCCCTCGATGCCGCGACGGATCGCCATCCTTGGGTAAACCGGCTTGGGATTGCCTGCTGCGGGAACAGGGCGAAGGTCGCTCAAGGCATTACCGGTATCCAGAGAAGCTTTTGATGCCTGCGCCTGATCAAGCTGTTCTTTAAGGTCGGCCGCGTTCTGTTGCGTGTGTGATAACTCGCGTCGAAGCGCGTCGTTTTCTTCCTCGGTCGAGCGAAGAGCAGACACCGCATCCGTGAGACGTGCGTTCACTTCGGTATAAGTCGCTTGATCCTTTTTCTGATCAATTTGGAGTGCGGTCAACATCTGATCTAAACGATTCGTTTCGGCTTGCAAGCGTTCGTTTGATGCGCGTTCGGTCTCAAGTTCGATCGACGCCGCCTGAAGATTTTCTTCAACCGTTGTGAGTGCTTGATCCATCGCGTGGCGCTCGAGATCTGCCTCATTGATGAGGTTATCAAGTTCGCTTCTCAGAACTGAAGCGGCTTGTTCTGAACTGGCCAAAGCTCGGACAAGTTCCTGATTTTCTGTGCCGGTCTCATCAAGCGCTGACGCGGTGTCGTGAAGCTGGACGACCACCTCTTCGAACGCCGACTGTGCTTTGGAGAGTTGGGTGAGGAGTTGTTTTTTCTCAGACACCGCCGCTTCTTTTTCTATCAGTAGCTCGTTGAGGGCGGCCTCGGTTTTACGATGATTCGCCTGAAGTTCCCGATTGGCGTTTCTCTCGAGATCAAGATCGTGAGCAAGGTTTGTCACTGCTGCACTCAGCGTCTGTTGCGTTTCTTCTAGTTCAGTAACGATAGTCGACAGGTTCTGGCTGTCTTGTTCGCTCAGCGCATTCTTCTCGAGCAGGGCGTTGATATCGTTTTGGTAACGGCTGATGTCAACGGCCCGTTCTGCTTGCACCTCACTCAGTTCTTTCTGCAGAGAGGCGGCAAACTGCTCAAGACTTTCAAGCTTTTCTTCGAGCTTATTGTGCGGATCAATTTTTCCCGCTGAAGCGACCGAGTCAGCTGCCGCTTCTGAAGGCAGTGGTGTCTCGCCTTTGTCTTGTACGGCATCAATCAGGACCGCATCAAGCTGTGTGGTGTAGGTGAGAGCCGGCTCTATGGTGAGTGTCGGCGCTGCATCGTGAGCGATGCCAATGACGGCAGCGTGAATCGCGCCTGAGAGTGCGAGCGCAAAAGGCAGCACGCGAGATCTCATGAGGTCGGCCGCCCGTGGATGAGGGCATCTGGGTCTTCAGGATTTATTGCGAACGCTGGTCTTTGCATGGCAAACCTCTCTGGTTAAGCGACTCAGTGCGTCGCCCACCGAAGTGGTTCGCGTCCGGAATTTTTCCCGATCCTGGACCAGCGACGCGGATGCCGGCAGGTTTCCTGGCTCGCGGTTCTTTGCAACGGGCCTGCCTTCCCGGTCGTTGACCAGTGGCTTCGTGGACCCGGTGCTCACCGCCTACAGTTGCGGGTACAGCCAAGGTTGCGCCGTAGCGCGCCTTGTTCCCTTTTTAACCCCAAATGGGGCCGGCACCGAAGCGAATGCTCAAGGTTCTGTTGGCGAAAGTCAAGCGGGTTTTCAGGCTCAAACACACTGGTCGGCTGGGCAGTCCCGTCGGTCGCTTTAGAGCAAGGGTTTGCTGGGCGTATGAGGATCTAAGGGGTTATACTGAGCTCGCTTTCTGGTGTCGCGGGTGTTGTCGCCCGCGGTGAAACGGGAAGCCGG
>TARA_B100000686_G_scaffold227850_1_pt1 | contig 17574 bp, 19 predicted proteins | sample TARA_B100000686 | Tara Oceans TARA_B100000686 (sample SAMEA2622733) | marine metagenome | biome: marine biome (ENVO:00000447); feature: marine epipelagic mixed layer (ENVO:xxxxxxxxx); material: "saline water (ENVO:00002010), including plankton (ENVO:xxxxxxxx)" | depth 150 m
CCAGGATCGGCTCAGCCTTACTTGCCAGATTTTCCTCTATTTCAGCTATCGGCTTCATGGTAATGACGTAAGGTACCCACTTTATGAAATACGCTACATGACATATACATCTTTACCCTAGATAATGCCCGTACTATGAAGGACCCCCAAGTGATAGAGGGAACATGGAACACACCCTGGCCATGCAAATAGTGGGCGGCGTAGCGCTGCTAATAGGACTGAGAATGAACATTGATCCGGTCGGATTCAACAAGAGCATCTTTGGAGATGTTGAAGGCATCGAAAGTGGAGAGTCGTCTGCCATGAGGATGGCGATTGGGGGAGGTTTGCTGGCCCTCGCGATGGTCAACATCTACTGTAGTTTCAATGTCGAAGATGCGGTAGCCGGCGAGGCCATTCTGACAGGTACTGCCATGGGTTTCGCAGCCTTCCTAGTTACAGTAGCAGCCCCCAAGTTCAGAGGCTATACGGACAGTATCCCAACCCTACCGATGGTTGTTCTTCCGACTATGATTGCTATCTGCCTATACTCGGCTCTGTTGTAATCGTAAAGTTCGCTAGGGATCATGATGACCGTACGAACTAGGGCAATGGAGTTTCTGATGGTAGTAGCCCTTCAAACAATCTAAATTGGCGGATTAGAAAATGGATTTTGAACCTAATGATTTTCATGAATTTGTATCATCACGACGTTCGACTAGGGATTTCCTACCCACTCCAGTTTCTGATGAGATAATAGAGGAAATCATTGCCGACGGACTAACATCGCCAAGCTGGAGTAACACCAGGCCCATCCGGGTGGCAGTTGCCAAGGATGACGTGCGTGATCGACTTTCGAAAGAGTTTCTTTCTAGATGGGAGGCAATAAAGGGTGCACGAGGAGGTTTCCTCGGTAAGGTCAAAGCCGTACTGAAAAGAAGGGGGCTGCCGACAAGTAATTGGATAATTACGAGGCGCTATCACAAAGACTTGGTAGAGAGAAGCAAGACTCAAGGGAGGGATTTCTTTTCCCATATGGGTATCGACAAGGACGACAAAGAGGCCCGTGATGAGTCTTGGGCTCGAAATTACGAGTTTTTCGGGGCACCGGTTGAGCTGTTTATTTTTACTCACAAATCGTTGGGCAAGTATTCAGCCTCAGATGCCGGCTTGTTCATGCAGAATCTGATACTTTCAGCACATTCCAAGGGTTTGGGCACATGTCCGCAGGGGGCTGTTGCAGTGTGGGAGGATGCGGTTCGGAAGGAGTTCGACATCAGTAATAATTACTCGATACTTTGCGGAATTTGTCTGGGTTATCCAAGCGGCGAGAAAATAAATTCCTTCAAAGCGAATCGTCCAGAACCATCAGAAGTAATATTGCCAAAAAAGCAGTGATAAACAGAACGAAGGGGGTCATTTCTCTCCATTTTCGAAGGCATCGGCCGCCTCTGAAATTACAGATAGTATCCTATGTATCTCGTCATCCTTAGGGAGGCCCCTCATTATCACCCTCAGGAGGGTCTCTTCGATGCCCTCCCTCTTGTGTTCCTTGGTAGGCATGGACGATGAGAGCCTAGATACCTCGGACCTCAGCCTCTCGCGTAGGCCTGGATCAAGTAGCCTCATTTCCTCGGATTCGGCGAACTTGCCCTGCGCGGATGTTGTGAACCACGAATAGCAAACAATGGAAACCGCGTGGCTCAGGTTGAGTATCGGGTACCCCTCCCATGAGGGTATGGTGACTAGCAGGTCGCATTCATGGAGCTCCTCGTTCGTCAAGCCGATATCCTCGGGGCCGAAAACAAACGCGACCCTACCGGCTATCCCACCTAGCCTCCTTGGTAGCTCGTCAGGGAGCATGAAATGCCTGAAGGATATCCTATCACCGATCTCCCTCTTGCCGGATGTCCCGATGACAGCAGAGCAATCGGCGGTTGCCTCTTGCAATGTCCCGAACCTCCCGCACGAGTCGAGAATCTCCTGTGCGTGCTTCGCCCTGTTACGAGTCTCCTCGCTCCAATCTGCATCCCTTCCCACGATTCGTAGATCGCTGATCCCGAAGTTTAGCATGGACCTAGCCACTGCGCCAATATTCCCATCGAACTTTGGGTTCACTAGAACTATGCAGATTCCCTCGGAATTTACGGGGAGTTCGACATCAAGGCGCCCGCCCATGTGCTAACGAGTGGGGTTTCACGGATGAGCTATCCGCTTAGTCGACGCGCCTTTGCTTGTAGCGGGTGATGTAGCCAGCTATCCAGTTCCTCATCCTCTTGTTGTCAACGTCCGAGAACTCGCTGACAAGGTGCTTGTTGGCATCGAAGTCGTCCGTGAACTGGTCGGGATAGAGCTCGATCAATCTCAGGGCCCTAATCTTGACGAAGGATGGTCTGATGTTGCCCATACTTACTCCTCCATGAGCTTGACTTCCAGCGGGAAGCCCTCCTCGCGCGTGCACACGACCGTGATCTTCCTTGGGGGCTTCTGCATCCCCCTGGACCAGATGTAGTGGTTTACTGCCTCATCTATCCAGATGTCCTCGTCCTCGCCCATCTTCATGTGACGTGCGACGTGCTTGCGAATCTCCGACATGGCCCTGTTCGCCCTACGGGTCCTTGGTACCGACCATGCTGCTCTTAGGGGGATTGTCATTTCCTTAACCTCGGCCATTGAATCACCTCTGCAGCTTGCTCCTTCTCCACATGTGCCTCTTGGGGTGCGTGTTGACCTTCCTGTTTGTCCTCAGCATAACCCACACGGGGACCCTTCGATTCTGCTTAGTCACCTTCATCAGGCGCCTTTTCTTTGCATAGGGTTTGTTCCTTGCCATAGTTAACGCCTCAATAGTTGGAAAGACCCGGATGCCTCTCTATGGCCGCATCGAGAACAGAATTAGCGACGTCATCGAGAAGGGCCTGACCCGCTGGGGTCAGTACCTTACCGTGATTGACTGTACCTGCGGCATTCATCTTACTTGTCACCAAGCCAGCGGATGTTAGCTGCTGGAGGACGTTCCTTGCAATACTCCTAGATCCTGAAACCGCCCTGTTTGACTTGACGCCGCGGTCCTTCGGGCCACCGAATTGCTGGGCCATATGGTTGGCACCGATGGGGCCGAGCTTGCCGACCTTGCGAAGTACGGCGGCGGATCTGATGAACCACCAGTCGTCCTGGACAGGGGTCCTTTCCCTGTGAGTGCCTGTCTTCACGATGTTAGCCCATTCGGGAGCCGATATCTCATCCACGGAGGCCAGCCTCTTCGACAATTCGTCGATTACTAGGTCGGCGGGAACATCGTGAAACGTAGTCATAGGCTCACCAAGCGGCCGCCCGTCTTAGAGTCCCTATTTAACCGTGATGACGGTCATCGAACCACTGCTTGGGTGCAGGACAGGTGAATAGGGTCGACAAGGATTCAAATCCACACGTCCTCTCGTTGGACTGTGCGAAAGTCGATGTCGCAGAACCCAAACATGCTCAGGACCATGATAGGTCTGGGAATGACCCTGATAATCATACTGGGGTATGCGGTATATTCGAACACCGTTGATTCCGAGTACTACGGCTATCGGACAACAAACGAACACGTTGAGTTGGCTCTATCGCAGGACGATCCTAGCAATGCCGAGTGGTACGTCACAACGAACGAGGGGATTTCATGGATCAATGCTACAGTAATTGGAGCCCCTGTCGATTCGGTACTTGTGGTTCAGTCGGAGGGTGCATCGTGGTACCACTCACCCTCACTCGGGGAGGATGTTGACTACCCGTTTAACTGCAAGGAGATTAGCGGGGATTACTCCGAATACATTGATGTCTGCGAGTTTTCGACTACCCACGAGCTTGTTATTCAGGAAGACGAATCGATAATGAGGGGCATAGTGTCAATATCACTTCCTGTCGAGGGGCTTGGTTATCTACAGGCAGATGATATCACAGAAGCCGAGGAGTTAGCCGTTGAGTTGATCGACGGGGAGGCAGGGGTCATAACGTGGAGAGTCGGCTTGTACAATGAGGGGGAAGCCATCGACTCGGCCGGTGTAGAGGTGTTCCTAAATGCGTCCACACACGAATTTGTATCCATAGAAGAGTTCAACATAGACCCTGTTCAAGAGTCGGTTTACGGAATGGCCACATTGGTGGGTTGTTTCGGCCTGATGCTGGTGATTCCCCTGGTCATCTATTTCTCAGCGGTTCACAAGGCAAAGAAGGATGAGAAAGTCAGAATGGATGCGCCTGACCTCAACGATGGCTAGGCTACGATGGAGAGACGTCCCATTCCCCATTGATCGGGGTGGTCCTGATTACCACGAGGTTCAGCTCGACGAAATTTGATATCGATGAGCTGCACCTTTCCCTGGCCGGGGCGATAGACTCGTTGTATGTTGAGTCCATAATTCTCACGATCTCGTCTAATGTTCGAGAGCCATCCATAAGCTCCCATAGTGTAGAGTTCATCCTATCCAGAGGCCTCCTAAGGTTTCCCGGTGCACGTAGGAGCCTAGCAATTATGGATTCCATTCTAGTGAAGTCCTTCTCAATCACTATTACCACAGTTCGTTTATCGCTATCGCCTCCCATCACGCTCCAATGCACAGGTGCACGGGTCGGGTAGGATTCGAGTGGGGGAGTGATGCTCATTCTATCAAAACCCATATCACTAGGCTCACCATTGAGGCAATTCCTGCAAGAGAGAACAGTCTGACAAGCTCCTCCCTGTCAGTGAATGTATTGGCATACCAAGAGAGGACACCGCAGAGCATGCAGATTAGCAGGAGGAGCTCTGAGCCGAGAGGGAGACTATTCAGATTACCACTATCTCCTGAGCTTTGTTGTGTTTGTCACGATTGATGATGCAAGTGCGGAAACCCTTTCCATGATCTTGTCATCCATAAGCGTGCCATCGTCATTGAATGCCTCCTTGATGTGAGGTACGGCAACTTGCTCAGGCGCAACCCATCCGTATATCCACCTAGCGGCAATTCTCATGTGGTTCAATGTATTGTTACTGGACTGCCCTCCCAGGGTGCTCATCAAGCCGAAGACCTTTCCAGATGTGTGCTTGGAGTAAAGCCAATCCAAGCTGTTCTTCATCACACCGCTCATCGTGCCATGGTATTCCGGGCTTGATAGTACGAATGCGTCCGATGAAGTAGCCATTTCTTGGAATTCCTTCACATATTCATCATCCCAACTCCCATCCGCACCGACAAGAGGAAGCGGTTTAGCACCGTGGTCCCAAACTATCGTCTCGGCCCCAAGCCTACTACATTCTTCGAGCAGGAGCTCAAGCATCCTACCATTGGCCGAATCTAAGTCATATGTTCCGCAAATCCCCATGATGCGGATAGGTTCTGACATGGTGGTTCCTGTCAGGCTCGGAACTTCAACTATGTGTTTCTATACATGATAAGCCAATGCTTATGTTTCCTTCAATGAGCGAACATGTATGGACGAAGGGGGGGTTGCCGAATTATTGAATTCGGCCCGTTCATATGCCGAAGCTGGCAACCTCCTGCTGGCTGCAGAAAAATACAATGAAGCCGTAATTTCAGCCCCTTCGAGTGCGTCGGCATGGTACGGTCTTGGAGTGGTTCAGGCTAATAGGGGGATGACGAAAGAGGCCATCGAGTCATTTGAGAAGTCGCACTCAATTAATTCCAAGCACGGGGCCACGGCAGCAAATTTAGCTGTCCTACTAGAGAATACCAATCCCAAGAGGGCATCCGAAATGGCTCGTGTCGCTATTGATGAAGTCGGAGAAGTCGGAGATCTAGTAAGGATATCAATGCTGTACGAACCGACTGATCTAATGGAGGCGATTACGGATTCATCGCCCGTAGAGGAGGAGGTGATCCTGGATTCATCGCCCGTAGAGGAGGAGGTGATCCTGGATTCATCGCCCGTAGAGGAGGAAGTTTTTGTTGAGTCGTCAGTAGCAATCCCATTGGATGAGCTTATTGATACCGCTAGAGAGATGCTGCGAAATGGTGATGCGCAGGGGGCTTTGGATTTAGTAAAACCAAGGTTGCAGAGTGATGGCTCTGATGTGCCTGGGCTATGGTCGATATGTGGTACATGCCTATCCATGGTTGGGAATGAAGTCGAGGCGATACAGGCCTTGGAGTATTCAATTTCTATCGGTGATGATACAGCAAAGACTCACTACAATCTTGCACAGCTTCTGAGGAGAAATGGCAGGAAGGTCGATGCAATGCAATCACTAGCTAATGCATTACTTTCCGATGCAGAGCATGTCAACAGCCTGATTGCACTCGGTGAAATGAGGCTTGAGTCTGGAAATTCTGACGAGGCCCTGTCGATATGGAGAAGGGCATTGGAATATGATCCGGATAACACAATTTCCGATAGAATATCGGATTTGGAGCCGCAGAAGGGGGATGAAGAGTCAGTAATCGAACTACGTGAGGAAACTCCAAAGGAGGAGGTGATTGATGCAGATGAAGAAATTGTTTCCATCGAAGACACGATGGCAAATAGAATATCAATTGCAAGAGAAATGTCAGAATCCGGGGAACATGTAAGTGCAGTAAATGCGTGGAAGCTATTACTCGAGGAGGACAGGGGCTCATCAGAAATATGGAGTGGTATGGCTGACGCTCTTTCAGCGGCAGGGCACGCAGATAGGGCATTCCAGTGTAGGCAGAGGGCTAAAGCGATCGAGGATGCCAAGTCCAGAGATGAAGAGATCATAATCGAAGAAGGGGCGATAGACCTGATTACTGCAGGCGAGGAAGCTCAAGAGCGCCTGGATAATATCGAGCCTACAGAAAATGAGGATGTGAACATCTCAATTGAGTGGTACAATAGAGGCGTCACTCTTCTGGGGGAGGAGCAGGCCATTGAGGCTCTGAATTGCTTTGAGAAGGCAATTGGCGGTGCACCTAGGGAAGAGATGTCCCTACGAGTAAAGGCACAGGGAGGCAGGGGTCATGCACTATACCAGCTTGGCAGGTATGGGGACAGTATCAGGTCATACCATACTGCCATATCGATGGATCCAAGCGGTGTGACTGCTAGAATGCTATACAATATGGGTTCATCATACGCAGCTTTGGAGCTGTTCGAGGATGCGATCAAGTGCTTCTCTCAATCACTTGAAAGGGGATTGGATGATGATGATAACGACCTATGCAGGAAGCAGATTAGTAGATGCAAAATCCTCGCAAAAGAGCAATCAAGAAGGGATTCTAGTCAGTAGATATCCTTCTTGGAGAGCTATATATTGTCAAAGATCCCCTCTTGGCGAATCCGACAAGAGTCAGTCCATGTTCCCTCGACATCTCAACTGCTAGGGAGCTGGGTGCACCGACAGCCACCATGATGGAAAAACCGGCCCTTATCGCCTTATGCACGAGTTCGAACGAGGCTCTTCCAGAAACAATGAGAATCATGCCCCTAGCCGGCAGTTGGTTTGAGCTGATGAGGTGGCCAACTAGCTTGTCTAGAGCGTTGTGCCTCCCAACGTCCTCTTCGAGGTGCAGTATTTCTCCATTTTCTGATGCTACTGCCGATGCGTGTGACCCTCCTGTGGACCTGAATAGGGGCTGGACGCTCCTTAGTTCATTCAGGGAGGCCTCGATTTCAGTCAACGATACTATAGGGCCTTCTTCCAGCCTTGGTCCGTGAACGTGAAGCATATTAGAAATGGAATCCTTGCCACATACACCGCATGATGATGTGATAGTGGAAATTCTATGGTAGTCGTTTAGAAGTCCATTATCCACATCACTGCATACGACATCGACCGAGTCGGATGAAACCTGGATGTCGATTACATCAGAAATTCCATTGATGAGCCCTTCTGAGTATAGGAAGCCTAGGGCCAATTCTCTATCCCTTCCAGGGGTTCGCATTGTTATGCCTAGAGATCTAGATTCGTCATCACAGCAAATGTTGATGTTGATGGGAGACTCTACGGCTACGACGTCACCTGTTCTTTCGAAACCCTGATGGTTCAGCTTGGAGACATCGAACTCCTTCTCAGTACTGACCATGGTCTGACATTGTGTCTGAGTATTCATAGATGGCGGATGAGCAGTCAAAACTATTCAAATACCAGCTGCCATAGGGAGTATCATGGCACATGACGGATGTGAGGGGGTATCCCTTCCAGTTGTTTCGTCCCTAAAGCGTGAAAATATCGATGATATCGAAATTAACCTCTCTGATGCAGCAATTACGGCACTTAAGGCGTCGATGAAGGGGGATGAGGATTCACATGTCCTCGTTGTTAGCGCGCAAGATGGTGGATGCTCGGGTTACATGTATGACATGGCCATCATTGAGGACCCGGATGATGATGGCTACCTGAGAGTCGAGGTTAGCGACATGACGATTTTAGTGCACAACAGGGATAGCTCCCTGCTAAATGGGATAAATATTGACTTCAAGGACTCCCTAATGGGCGGCGGTTTTCAGATTGAGAATCCTAACGCAGACAGATCATGTGGATGCGGGCAGTCGTTCGGCTAGACTATACTGTCTGATCTGGCCCTTGGGTGAATTCGATCTCTTCACCATTCTCAACCCATTCCTCCAGCTTCATCAGAGGAGAGATTCTGAGAGTGCCTAGATGCCTAGTGAATAGGTAAACCATGGGGTCGTACTCCCCGACAACTTGGTTCTGGAATGTTTTCCTAACTACGTCGCTCCTGGAAACAAAGAAAGCGTACTCCACGGCTACGCCGATTATGGTAGCAGTGTAGAGTACTAGAAGGACGCTCGTGGAGAATACCACTGGATCACCAAGCAGATCCCCTGACCTCAACTTACTTCCGTAAATTAGCTGACGAGAAAGTAGGAAAATCAGGCCTATTCCAACTGATGGCCCTAGGGCGTCATCGACTAGAGAGTGCATTGGGATTAGCCTTCTTTTGGTGGGATCAGCGAAAACTAATGAGTTGAGCGTGGCTGCTCGGATCACCGAGATTACCGAAACGAGGAATATGTAAAACCCGGCACTTACCAGAAGAACCTCTGATGGGCTCAATGGCAAATATAGGACAATGAGGTAGGCGAAGATACCCAGGAAAACGGTGATTGGCATTCTGTGGGCGGACTCTAATACCTTGTTCAATGTCCCAGCACCATCGTCTAGTGGAGGAATTCCAATAATCTCCCAGCGGGTCACCCTGCGAATGAGGCCAGCCACCTTGAGGAGAATCTTCTTGTCTATAAGAATCCATTCAATGGGCCTGAATAGCAATGACAGAATGACAGAAACGGGAAGCGCGAAAAGGCCCAACAAGGGAGAAAATACCAATGCCGGCAGGAGAAGAAAATGCTGAGCACCTAGTGGCCTCAAAAGATCTGACTCAATTCTAGACTTTCGTTCGTCGTCAATAAGCAATCTTCTTGCCTCTGAGTCTAGCTCGGTCCTGTATCTCCTAATTGGAATACCCGAGTCCAGAACCCTCCTTACCTTCTCACGGTAGTGCTCATGCTCAGGCTCCATCCCGACCCACCACTTCCACCCAAATCTCAAGGGCAAGGAAAGTAGAAGTGGCAGAAATAGGATCAGGACCCCAGTTGCCATTCCCTCAATGGGTTCAGTCACAACCGTTGCTTATGCGGGGAGGATTAGAATGAACCGGTCGAAGTTGGCATGGGGTGGTAGAACTGGGGGGTAAACACTAATTTGCAGAGGCGCTATGGTAGTTAGCAGAAACCTGCGGCCAATCTACTACATTCCACCATGAGGCGATATAGTCGCCCCTCCCAGGTCCGAACTTCTTGTAGTAGGCGTGCTCCCATACATCGATCCCCAGTATTGGATGTCCGCTAGAGTCCATCAACGGATTGTCCTGATTCGGAGAGGAGCAAATGCAAAGGCCCCCATTGTTATCCACGCATAACCAGGCCCAGCCACTGCCAAACCTGGTCATTGCTGCGTTTGCAAACTCCTTCTGGAAAGATTCGAAGGAGCCGAACTTTTCGTCGATGGCTGATGCAAGGTCGCCATCGGGTTGACCCCCTCCACTGGGGCACATAATACTCCAGAAAAGATTGTGATTCCAAAAACCGCCACCATTATTCCTGACTGCATTATTGTCCGAGTGTTTGGAGAGCAATTCCTCTATGCTGAGGCCGTCCATATCTGTCCCCTCTATGGCAGCATTGAGTTTTGATGTGTATCCAGCGTGATGCTTGCTGTGATGTATCTCCATTGTCAGGGCGTCTAGGTGTGGTTCGAGTGCGTCATATTCGTAATCTAGTTCGGGTAATTCAAATGGCATATTCATCCTCATGCTTACGGAGATGTGCAAGGGATATCAATTCTGCCATTGAAAATACGGAAAATCTTCATCGTATTCCTCACAATAGAGGGTTCATGGCGAGAATCGCTGTGACTGACGGTATAGACGAAAATGCTGCTGAATCACTTAGGAAGTTAGGCCATGATGTTGTAATTGGTCACCATGAGCCAGCCTCCCTGTCATCCGGATCTTTGGCTGATTTTGACATTGTTGTAATCAGAAGTGCTACTAAGATGGGAGAAGGTGCAATTTCTGCGAATTCTGGCGAAGGCGGCTCCCTCCGGATGATCATTAGAGCAGGGGTAGGTGTGGACAATATCGACATAGACGCAGCTACGTCCAACGGAGTGACTGTCTGCAATACCCCCGGCGCATCGACAAATGCGGTAGTTGAGCTAACCATTGGCCATCTACTCTCTTCTGTGAGGAATATCGTACGTTCAGACAGGATGCTAAGAGGTGGTGTATGGGCGAAGAAGCAAATGAGGGGTAGTGAGCTTAGGGGTAAGAATCTGGGTTTGATCGGATATGGGAGGATAGCCAGGGGAGTTGCGGACATTGCAAGGGGGCTCGGAATGAGGATTCATGCATATGATCCATACATTAGTGCCGAGAGCCACGATGGCGACTATGTTTTACATCACGATGTCGACTCATTATTCAAGGAGTGTACCCATATTTCTGTTCATTGTTTCCTATCCGATGAGACAAAGCACATGGTGGATTTGAGGAGGGTCTCTATGATGCCCAAGATTGGGGCAGATGGCATAGAATGCGGAAACCACATTGTCAATTGTGCTAGAGGGGGTATTATCCATGAAAGTGACATAAGGAAGGCTCTTGAAAGCGGGGAGTTGACCTCTGCAGCGCTTGATGTATTCGAAAGTGAGCCAGCTACAGGAAACGAGTTGCTCGACCAAGATAGTTTCTCATCCACGCCCCACATAGGAGCATCTACTAAGGAGGCTCAGGCGAGAATTGGAAGTGAAATCATCTCGATAGTGGGTGATTTTGAGTCTGGCAATATTCCGCCCTCGAAGTTGAACTGACTACTCCAATCTATGCATGCTAGATAGTGGCTTCGACATTAGGCTGAGATCTGTTGGAACTGCGATTCCCGAGATTGGGGACTTCAGAGAAAGCCCACCTTCCTTCTTTGCCTTCCATACCATGGAGTTGAAATCCATGATTTTCGGGGTCAAATCTGTCAAATCTCCGTAATCGCTTGGAGACTCAAATTCAGCAGAGCTTGGGAAGTCTCTGATGTCAACAGCGCTTGTTCCGTAAATCTGTGTTGAGAGGTAATGTGTGAAGAAGGGACAGATTGGAGAGAAGACTGTGAGCAGATCCCTCACAATCCTGTGAAGTGTCCATTCAGCAGATTTATCCCCCTCATATAGCCTAGATTTCGACATCTCCAGCCAATGCCCGGGAAAGACCCCTGTCCAGAAGCCCTTGATTGCCTGGGCGGCATTATAGATATCCAACTCGGACCACGCACCTGAAACCCTAGTCATTACCTTGTTGAACTCGGATAAAATCCAAAGGTCCTCGATATTCAATCCATCTGGTGCAGACTCTAGATCCTCGGGGACTTCGAATTGACTGGCGAACCTAGCCACATTGAACATCTTGGTCAGGACTCCGTAATACTTGGACTCAATTTCTTCGGGGTTGATGTGGAAATCGTCTCCAACCTGTGCATCACATGCCTTCCATAGTCGGAAGCATTCACTGCCAATCTTATTGGCCTTCAGACTAACCTGCTTGCCCTCAGGCCCCCTGATCTTCCATGAGCCGGTTCTCCCGCCAGCACCGCATTCCAGTACGGAGTCTGCATCAATCCCATTCCCGAGGGACTTGGACATCTTCCTTCCCCATGGATCCATGCCGAGGCCATCAACCCAGATATTCTCAAAACCAGGCTTATCGAGAAGTAGGGCGCTCTTGAGCAGAGTGTAGTAAAGCCACGTCCTTACGATTTCTTTTCCCTGGGGCCTGATTGATGTTGGGAACGCTCGCTGGAACATTTCTGGGTCACTAATGTAGCCCGACACGTAGAGGTTTGAGTTTGAAGAGTCCATCCATGTATCGAAGACCTTCTCTTCCCCGTAAATGGAGCCTAATGATTCGACTAGGTCATCGTAGCTTCCCAATAGCTCCCTAGTGGACCTATCTAGAACCTCGGATCCAGGTGGTGGCGAGTCCCTCCATGGCTGTACGTACGTGCCGTGTGGAGGTACAACGACCTTCGTGCCGTCATCTGAATACCAAATGGGAACCTCGGTGTGGTACCATCTCCTCCTACTTATGGGCCAGTCGATCGAGATTCCGTCCATCCAATCGTGCAGGAACTGCCTGTTTCTCTCGGGTATGAAAACGGATTCGTCTGAAAGTTCCCTCAATCTACCTAGGATGTGTGTCTGCCTGACATACCACTCCTTCAGGAGGATAATTTCCACTGGGTTTCCACCCCTCTCGCTTACTGGGACCTCCTGCATTCTCTTGTTCGCAGATTCTAGGCGTCCCGTATCTGAGAGGATTTGTATCGCCGCGTTCCTCGCATCTTCGGCCATCATTCCCTCGAGTGGGCCTGCAATATCCGTGAGTTTTCCCTCGAGATCGATTGCAACGAATGGCTTTAGCCCCAGTTCCCTGAATACAGAAACGTCGTTTTGGTCGCCAAATGAGCATACCATAAGCACGCCACTACCGAAATCGGATTTCACAGAAGGGTGCGTCATAATCTGGACTTTGCTCTCACGCCCCTCAACGGGAAGTGGCAGGGCTACTTTCTTCCCCACTAGGTGCTTGTACCTCTCGTCATCGGGATGAACGACAACGACTCCACAGGCGCAGATCAGTTCGGGCCTAGTGGTTGAAATTATCACGTCATCTCCATCATCTGTAGTCCACCTGACATCGCAAAGAAGGGTCTCCCTAGAGACCCTCTGCACCTCGGCATCTGCAATGGTGGTTCCCTCGACAGGATCGTAAATATTCGGTCTGAGATCCTCGACAATATCCCCTCTTCTGAAAAGATCCACGAATATCGACTGGGTCACTGCACGGTAGTCTGGGGCATCTGTGAGGTACTCATTTGAATAGTCGCATGAAAGGCCCACTCTCTTCGCGGTGCTTCTCATCGCTTGTGTGTACTCTTCGATTGTTTCTGAGCATAGCTCGAGGAACTCACCCCTCTCATATGTCCTCATCTTCCTGCCCGTTTTTTTCTCGACTGTAAATTCAATGTTGATGCCATTCCTATCGACACCCCATGGGAAGTACACCTCCTTACCCATGAGCCTCTGACTCCTTGCAATAACGTCAATCATGCTATACTGAGCAACTGCACCGATATGCCAAGTCCCACTTGGATAAGGTGGTGGAGTATCAATTACGAATAGCTCCCTGTCACTCTTGGGATTAAATGAGTACCTATCATTGAAAGAAGGTCCGAAGTGGTCCTCTTGGATCCTCTTCTCGAGGTCTATTGTCCACCTCTTGTCCCGTATAGTTGGGTCCCCCACTAAAACTCCTCGCGAACATTCCTGAGTACTCCCGTTCTTGACTGTTCCCGCCTTCGGCGGGCATGTTCTAACCGCATTCAATGCGATAAGAGTGGCGAGGGGTTGAAGTCCCCTCGTCTGTCAGCAAACTCCGAATAAGATGGACGAAGGAAGTGAAGGGGGTAGATTCAGCGCCTCCGCAATAGCCGAAAGTGTCTCGAAAAGAGTCCGAGAAAAGACCGATTCTTTTCGATCGGCAGTTTCTGATATTGACTCTGAATCGGTTTCAAAGGCCATTAGGAGAGCGCCTGTTTCAATAAAGCGGAATCTTTTGGATTCAACAGTTACGGACATCATTACCAAGGTTCCTGCTGTCACCGTAGTTTTGTGCCTGGCCGTTACAGGATTTTTCTCTATCCATTCGGGAATCAATGACTGTAGGGATGGGTACAATCCGGACTGGTGCAGTGATGAGGGTGCACTCAATGTGAATGGAGACATGGCAATATATCTCCCACAGGGTTCAGAGGTACAAGCCCAGATTGAGGATGTAGAGCAGGATTGGACAACTAATGTGATGGTCGTATATGTGGAATCCAATACCACCGGAGTGGATAAGCTTCCAATACTATCGCAGCTGGACATAGTTGAAAATACGCTTAATACCCATAGGAACGACAAGGGAGCAGAAGATTTCGTCATCTACGTACTTTCTGTTTCGACGGTTGTAAAGGAAGTGAATTCCAGTGGTGGGAGGGTAATCAAAGCATTCTTCTCTGGTATTGCAGAGGCGACTGGGAATAGCGACGTGTCCCAATTAGTCAACGAAACTGTCGACGAGCAGGCTAATTTGATAGGAGACTACTCAATTCCCGACGAGCAAGAAAGAGTAGACCAAATCCTTGATGAAATGCCACAAAACGCTCTGGACAAACTCGTCAGAGACGTGGGTAAGAACCAGAATGAAACTGCTGGCTATTGGAATAGAGCTGTGATAATCATTGGAATAACTAGCCTGGTCGATATGGATGGGGATGGCGAGGACGACACAGGAGATTACATCGAGTTTGTTTCAAATGAGATCAACCGGATATCGATTGAGAACAATTGGGTATGTAGGGACGAGAATGGAAGGGAGCTAAACCCCGAGAAGAAGGAAAATGAAGATTATTGCGAAGACCAAAATTACCTAGACCTGCGGATGACCCTGACGGGGCCTGTTCCACTAACCAACGCAATTACAGAGGAGTCATTCAAACTATTCTGGGGTGTTTTCCCAGTAGGAGTAGTCCTCGTAGCATTCGGCCTTTTCATATTCCATTGCGATCTCCTACAGACTGGAAGAATCCGTCTAGTTCAGGGTATCAAGGTAGTAATTATCTCGGGACTACCGACATTATGCTCCGTTTGGATAACCCTAGGCATGATTGGATTAACCGACTATGAGGTTACAATGACAGTGATAATTGTTGGACCCATAGTTCTAGCTCTAGGTGTCTCATATGGGCTGCATATTACAAATAGATATGCAGAGTCCAAAGGCTCCCCCAGAGAAAAGATGGCAGAGGCACTGAGCTCGACGGGGCGGGCCGTATTACTTTCCGCACTTACTACTATCATTGGATTCATATCGCTGACACTAGTTCCAATGAAGCCCATTCAAACAATTGGATGGGCCCTATCTGGAGGAATCGTAGTTGTCTATCTGATGACTATGCTGATGGTTCCGAATCTGACAATGATGTTAGATCTGAAGAAGCCCTCTCATCCACCGCCGAAAATTTTCCAGGTTGCTGTAGAGACGCCGATCAAATGGACGAGGGTGACTCTGGCTATCTTCACCATAGCAATGCTAGTCTCCGCGGGCATTAACAGGCCCAATGTGGAAGAGAACATTGACCTACTGGAAATGGCCCCTGGTGGCGTCGATGCTGTGGATAAGATGGGGGTGTACTCCGACGAGTTCAATGCAGGCCAGCCTGGTTTCCTATTGATCACGGGCGATATCTCCGCAGATCCAAATCCCCTACCCAACGCAGAGGCCGAGCAGAGTGACCCCTATGCAAATCTTGAGGGCATTTCGCAGCTTGAAACAAAATGCAACTCCGTCGAAAATACGACTGCTGTATCCATTGTTTTCCTGATGAAGGCTATAGGGGTCGGGGTAAATGTCACCGGGACCCCGATATATGACTTGATCAACGGTACTGTTGGGGACGTTCTTCCAGAGCCAATAAGAGAAGTGTCCCAACTAATATTTGACAACGAGCAATCCGGAAACGTCTCATTCTGGAGTGCTATGAACTATCTCGACCTGCAGGACACGGGAGGAGTCCAAGCTCAGAATTTCCTAATCTACGTATTCTACAATAGCATGACAGATGAAATGAGGGGTCTTTTCATGTCGTCAGACTTCAAGAGGAGCCTCATTTACATCGATATGCCATTCATGGATGTCAAGGCGACATCTGAAGCCGTTGAGTTAGTTGACGAGTATGCCTCGCAGGAAACGGATGGGGCAATAGATTCTACTCCCCTGATCGGTGTTGCTTCGATAACTATAGAGGTCAATAATCTGATAGTGGGCTCTCAATGGTCGTCCCTAGGGTTCGCACTACTATTCACGGTTCTGACCCTGGCCCTTGTATTCAGAGATGTGCGATATGCGATGCTGACGACTATGCCTGTAGGGTTTACAGTAATGATGCAATGGTTGGCAATGGATGGATTGGACGTCCCACTATCCCTAGTTACTGTGATGATTGGCTCGATTCTTGTCGGTGTGGGCGTTGACTTCTCTATCCATATTGCAAATAGAATAAAGGAGCAAGGTGGGACAATTGAGGCCATACAGACCGCTTGCGCTAGTACGGGAATGAGCCTGTTTGAGGCGGTAACCGTAACCGCTTTTGGGATGACCTGTGCGTACCTGATTCCAATAGCTGCAATCAAACCATTCGTAACTACGATAATCATACTACTTCTTGTGGCGGCCATATCTGCCTTGATTTTGCTCCCTGCAATTTTTACGGCAATGATAAAGGCGAACATTGGTCTAACTGGTGGTGTAAACACAATGGTCAGGACGGCGGGGCTTCGCCGGGCAATAGCTAGAGACGAGGCTGATGTAATCGATGCTGCGATGGTCTTCGGCTCCTCAGATGACGCTTGGTGATACGACACGTTGATTCACCTAGCGAATAGTCGCGAGGCATGGCAGGGCTATGGCTGATGAAGAGTGAGCCCCATGTATATCCATGGGAACAGCTAGTAGAGGACAAGAAGACGCATTGGGATGGAGTGAGAAATTACCAAGCCCGCAATACTATGAGAGACTTGATGAAGAATGGGGACTTGGTATTGTTCTACCACTCTAATTGCAAACCGCCACATGTTGCTGGTGTAGCTAGAGTTTGTAGGGAGGGCTATCCTGACTTTACAGCTCAAGATCCTAGTTCAAAATATTTTGACCCGAAAGCAGCGCCTGACAACCCGAGATGGATGATGGTCGATATAGAGGCGGTAGCTGCTATGGCGGAAATCGTCACCCTTCCCGAGATGAGAGGGAACCCTGCATTGGAAGGGATGCCACTGTTAATGAAGGGGCAGAGGCTTTCAGTTCAGCCTGTCCCACAGAACTGCTTCGAGATTATATGTAAAATGGGAGGATTAGACGGTATCCCACGATAGTGGGCGTGTCCTCGGTGGACGTTCGTCACTGCTGGAGATAAGTCACCGATCTCCTCAGCCCCGTTATCCCAAGGCATCCAGCATCCCCGGTCGGGCTGCTCGCTTCCGCGCCT
>TARA_B100000686_G_scaffold353542_1_pt1 | contig 17557 bp, 17 predicted proteins | sample TARA_B100000686 | Tara Oceans TARA_B100000686 (sample SAMEA2622733) | marine metagenome | biome: marine biome (ENVO:00000447); feature: marine epipelagic mixed layer (ENVO:xxxxxxxxx); material: "saline water (ENVO:00002010), including plankton (ENVO:xxxxxxxx)" | depth 150 m
GGGGCTGTAGCGAAGTTGGTTATCGCGCTGGCCTGTCAAGCCAGAGATCGCGGGTTCGAGTCCCGTCAGCCCCGCCATTAGTTTTCTTAGGTATTTTTTTTGAAAAACCAAACCTTCCAATTTTTGTAGTTTTCTGATAGCATCACTCAATAATTCATAAAAATTTTTTTTACTATGTAGTTTTTGCTTTTGTGCCCTTTGTTTAAGGGCGATATTATTTTAATTGGAGGATGTTTTAAAATGAAGCGTATTTTCACTTTTGGTTTTGCGGTAGTTGTTGCTGTAGCTATGTTAGGTCTAAGTGTACCTACTGAAGCTGCGAAGCTTCGTATTGGTGCGCACAGAGCAATTATGGGTTCATTTGAAGTTGTTGCTCATAAAGGCGGATACTGGAAGAAAGAAGGTTTGGATTATACATTTACTTCTTTCAAACAGGGAAAATTAATGAGAAATGCTATTATTCAGAATAATCTGGATACTGGCACAACTGGTTTCTCTCCTTTTAGTACTGCTATTTCTAGAGGTGCTAAAGTAACTGCAATTGGCGTAACTGCAAATATTTGTGGCACAAGTCACGTTATAGTTGCAAAAAATTCAAAATGGAAAAACCTTGGTCAATTAAAAGGGAAAACTTTTGTAACTAAAAAAGGTACTAGTGTAGATTTTGCTTTGAAATCTTACATTCTTCCTGCATATGGTCTAGGCGTTGGTGATTTCACGTGGCTAAGTACTTATACAACTGAGCGTGTAGCAAACGTTGCATCTGGAAAAGCTGATGTTGGAATCGTTGGTGATCCACAGTATGAAATCGCAGCACAAAAAGGAATGATTAGAAGTATCGAAACATATTGTAAATATGATGCTACTCGTATGATGCACGTAGGTAACCCACAAACTATTAAATCGAATCGTGATCTTTATGTAAAATATTTTAGAGGGTGGTTGAAAGCTCATATGCTTTTAAAAAGTAATCCAACAAAATATGGAGACATCTATTTTAGTGCTTTAAAAGAAATTGGTACTAAAACTAAAAGATCTGTTATCCAGAATGTTGTAAGAAGACTGAAATCTGCTCCTTATATTACTGGTGAAGTAAGAGCATATCTAAATGATATGAATGCTAAGCAAGTAAAATTGAAATGGATTAAAAAACCAACAAATTTCTTCACGAAGGATACTTTTGATGATTCCATGCTTGGTGAGGCAGCTATCCAAGTAGGTTATAGATAGTATTTATGTAAATAAAAAAACCCCTCCCGGAGTTTTTTGCTCCGTGGGGGGTTTATGTTTGTTAAAATATTTTAAACTTTCTTGTCTTGACCACCCATTTCTTCCATCATTCCCCATTTAATAACGGTTCGAGTTTCTAATGGCTGAAAGATAACTTTTTCAAGCAAATATCCGAAGATTCCAAGTACTGCAATTGCAACCATCATAAATGCGATATCTAGATATTCCTGAGCGTCAAAAATTCCGGCGGATAGTCCCCATTTCACTCCTCCAAAAGCCTCTGCGCCAACCCCTGCTCTCCAAGCTCTAGCCAAACCGATACGCATTCCGCTAAGTATCATGGGAAGAGAACCAGGAAGTACAACTGTCTTAAATATAGTCATCTTATCTGCGTTCATAGATTGTGCTGCTCTAATCCATACTGGATTCACCGTTTTAACTCCTGTCCAAACAGCCATGGCTATAGGTAGGAACGAAGCAAACGCCGTTATCATAATGATTGTTTGATTTCCAAGACCAAACCAGATAATCGCGATAGGAGTCCATGCAAGAGCTGGAATGGGTAAAAGAACAGAAAGAAGAGGAACAAAAAATGATTCCCAGAAAGCAAATCGACCCATTAAGATACCAACTATAATTCCAACTATTGCAGCTATAAAGAATGCTAAAGGCAATCTCCATGCAGTATGAAAAACGTGCCAGATTATGGGACCTTCTGTCAGGTAATGTAGAGCTTCTCCGATTCCATTAACTTTATTTTCTTTTAATGCGTCAGTTAGTGGGTCTGTTAACAATTCATATGCCCTTAGAGCAATTTTGTCTACGGTAGGAAACAGTTGTCCTAAGTTTCCTCCAACATACATGGCACTTAACTGCCAAATAGCTAAAATTACTATGAAGGGATACGCGGGTCGTATTTTTACTAAAAAACTTGTTTTAGGTCTTGGTTTAACTGATTCTTCTATTATACTAGCACTTGATTTTGAATCTGCCATTAATAAATCCTTTCTTAGAAAACCAAATTCACAGAATTTTATTTGTCTCGAATTAAATCGTTTACATGTCTTTGTAATGTAATAAAATCAGAAGAGAGGTCATCTCTTGGTCTTGGAAAATCTACGGGTACCACTTCTCTAATTCTTCCTGGGTTAGGTAGAAAAACAACTATTCTGCCACCTAAATAAACGGCTTCACTTAAGTTGTGTGTTACAAAAATAATCGTTTTCTTAGTTTTTTCCCAAATTTCAACAGTTAATTCTTGAAGTTCTTCTCTTGTCTGTGCATCTAATGCACCGTATGGTTCGTCCATTAGTAAAATTTGTGGGTCGTATGCTAAAGCGCGAGCAACTGCAACTCGTTGTCTCATTCCACCTGATAAACTGTGAGGATATAAATCTGCAAATGTTTCTAACCCAACCAGTTTTAAGAACTCCATTGAAATCTCTGCTCGTTCTTTTGCATCAACTTTTCGTATTTGAAGTCCGTATTCAACATTTTGACGTGCAGTTCTCCAAGGGAAGAGTGCATATTCCTGAAAAACAACTCCCTTGTCATACCCGAAATCTAGTTTCTTTCCGTCCATTAAAACTTCCCCAGCAGTAATTTCTACAAAACCTGCAAGAATATTCAAAAGGGTAGTTTTTCCGCATCCGGAAAGACCTACAAGACATATAAATTCTCCCTCTTGTATTTGAAGATTCACATCTTCCAGAGCGTGAACTTTCCTCTCCGGTGTATCGTATACTTTTCTCAGATTTTTTACTTCAATTTTAGGAATCAACTTCTTTCTCGCCCCCGAATAAATTTATATAAAAAATATCTTAATTTGATTCTGAAATCCTAACAAAGTTTTTCCATAAAATGAAATTAAGTTCGTGTATAATGACGTTTCGAACTTTATAATTTAAATGCCCCATAAGATCTAAAGGAAAAAGAATGAAAAGTTTGAAAATATTATTATTTTTGTTTTTTTTAAGTTGTTTTTTTTGTTCTTTTGTCTCTGCTAAATCACAGGTGAAGAAATCTTTGTCAGATGATTCTTTTCTTGTTTTCATTCCTAGTGGAACTTTTGAAATTGGAAGTATCAAAGGAGATAGAGATGAAAAACCTAAACGTCAAATTTATGTCAATTCCTTTTGGATAGATCAGCATGAATTGACCGTGAGTAGATTTGCTCGTTTTGTAATTCAAACCCGTCACAAGACAACTGCTGAGAAAAATGGTTGGTCTTGGGTATGGGATTCTACTTTAAAAAAGGGTAGAGGATGGTGGAGAAAAGAAAAAGGAATTAGTTGGAAAAACCCAAAAGGAATTTCTTCGGATTGGAAAAAAATCCCAGATCAGCCAGTCTCCCAAGTTTCATGGTTTGATGCTAATGCATATTGTAAGTGGGCAGGTAGGGAACTTCCTACTGAAGCGCAATGGGAAAAGGCTGCTAGAGGTAATGATGGAAGGACATTCCCTTGGGGAAATCAACTTGATTCAAAAAAAGCAAACTTAAAAGGGAAGAAAGATGGATTTTCAGGAGTTTCTCCAGTTGGAAGTTTTCCAAAAGGAGCAAGTGTTTTTGGTGTATTAGATATGTCAGGTAACGTTTGGGAATGGGTTGCCGACTGGTATGACAGTACACACTATAAAAGAATCAAACTTACGAATCCGTTGGGACCCAAAAAAGGAAAGAAGAAAGTGATTAGAGGTGCCTCTTGGGGAAGTAAGTTATTATGGTCGCGTGTTTCAAATAGATATTCTCGAAACAGGGATTACAGGAATAACAAAATAGGTTTTCGCTGTGTTCTGAACAAAGTAAACTGGAGTGATTCTAAAACTATCTTTTAAGTTAATTTTTTGAAACTTTCTTATGATTCTTTTTGTTCCAGTTAGGAATAACTAAAACACCATGAGGTCCATTCCCAACCTTAATTTTTACTAAATTTTTATGTTTTATTGCATCCATAACGAAAACTTCTTTAGAGTCCCGATTAGTTATATACGCAAGTTTTCCATCTGGAGTAAATGCAATTAAGTCTGGTCTAATACCTTGTTTTACTGAAGCAGTAAGTTTGTGATTCTTTGTAGAAAAAATTTCAACAGTATTAATGTGTGGAAGAGTTATATAGAGGAATTCATTGTTAGGCGTAAGTAGTAGGTCGTGTGGTTCATCTTTAAGAATTATCGTTTGTATTATCGCGTTCAATTTAGTGTCGACGATACTAAATGAATTTCGTTCTCCATTAGAAATATAGAGTTTTTTTCCATCTTCGGTAATATCAATACCTTCTGTATAATGACCAGATTCGATTTGTTTGATTATCGAAAAAGTTTGAAGATTAACAACCGAAACATCTTCACTTAGCTCGTTTGCAATATAAGCATATTTCCCATCCTTGGAAATTTTTATATTTACTGGATTGTTCCCTCCATGTTTGAAAACAGTATGGATTTTTTGAGTTTCAAGATTGAATACACTTAAATTATCAGAGTAAGTATTCACAAAATATGCGAATTTTCCATTTTTTCCAAAAGCAAGATTGTAAGGGTCCCGGCCTACTCGTGCGCTTTTTTTTAATGAAAAGTCTTTTAAGTCTAAAATTCTAACAAATGGACTACCGTCATTTATAATGAAAGCTTTCCGTTTGTCATTTGAAAGCGATATTCTATTTGATTTCTTTCCGGCATTTATAGTTTTGATAACTTCATTTGTAGTTCTCGAGATCACACTTATTGTGCCATCTCTTGTATTTGTGATGAGTATAAGTTCATCTTCTCCAACGGCTTCGATGATGAAGGGAAAAATGATTGATAAAGAAAAAAAGAGGATGAGAAGGGTTTTAGTTTTCATAGACATACTGAAAATTCTTCCTATGGTTTAATTTTTCCTGCTTTTTGTAAACTCTTGTGCTTTAATTTTGGATCAAATTTACATTTACATAAATGTCTAATAAAGAGGACGAGATTTTTAATCTCTTTTTCAGAAATAGTGTTTCCCCAAGAAGGCATTATAGGAGATAAATCATTGGATGGACCACCTTTAGTTATAGTACGAATCATATCTGCATTAGAGAATTGAGACATATCTTTTCCGTCAGTCAAATTTCGGGGACTGACGGGTAATCTGTTATTGTTATTAACTCCTTTTCCATTTCCCAAAGGACCATGGCACTGAGAACAATGCCAATTGAAGATCTCTCTTGTTTCCTTAAACTTATCTTCTGTATATCCTGAATTTACAAAAGATGAACAAAATAATAATAGAAAGCTAAAAATGACTTTTGTTTTCATTTTCTATTCACCTGAAAGACATAATGTAAGCAGATAATGCAACCATATCAGTTTCATTTAATACGTGGAAAGCTTTGTCTCCAAAAACAGGCATTCTTCCATTGGGATTATATCTTTTTGGATTCTTTAAGAAAAAGTAGATGAAATCGGCTTTTAATCTTTTTCCTGCGTTTATAAATGAAGGACCGCTTTCTCCTCCGACTTTGATAGGTGTTCTATATACAGTTTTTCTTATATAAACTTTATGACAGGAGTAACAAGGGGTCTTTTTTTGAAATAAAATTCTTGCTCTGCGAAGCATTCTTCTTGGCATTTTTTTCCACTTAGGAACAGTTCCCGTTCTTATTTGTAAGTCTTTATAGTTTTGCAAAAGAGAAGAAATAATTTTTGCTTTTTGAGAGGGAAGTGAGGGATGCTGAAAAGGTCCTTTTTTCATGGTTCCCCAAACAACACCTCTTATAGGAGTAGGTTTTTGTAACCAAGTTTCTAAATATTTCTTTTGATATTTGTTCCCTGCTATCCATAAATTAGGGCCTTTGATTTTCTTTCTTGCATTTAAAGGAATTTTCTCTGAGGGTCCTTGGAATGTATGGCAACTATTACATCCAAGAGAAAAAAGTAGATTTTCTTGATCTTTTTTGTTAATTTCAACTTTTTTTTGTAGGAAAGTTCTGCTTTCAGATATAGTCTTTTTTTCAATTATGAAAATTAGAGACGTGAGAATTATGAATAAAGGAAATAGTTTATTGAAATTCATTTTATTTTAATAATCTTTCCATCAAGAGTTCTTAAAAAAGATTCTAGATTCAGCTTTTCTTTTTCTGTAAGATCTAACTTTCCCATATCTGGATCTAAGTTTGGATTTTCTATTCCACCTTGGACATAGAAATCAATAACTTCTCTCAAAGTTTTGAAACGTCCGTCATGCATGTAAGGAGAAGTTTGAGAGATATTTCTAAGAGTTGGAGTTTTAAATTTCCCCTTATCAATTTTTCTTCGAGTTACTGCCTCTCTTCCAATTTCACGTTTCCCCTTATCAAGGCCTATCCCTAAGTTATGAAATTGGTTGTCAGTAAAAGGAGCGCTAAATTCATCGACTAAATGACACTTAACACATTTCCCTTTTTTTTTGAAAATCAAAAATCCTTTCTTAGCTTCTTCAGAAATTGCGTTTTTTTTGCCTCCATATTTCCAATAATCGAAAGGAGAATTTCCAGACAAGATAGTTCTCTCAAAACTAGCTATCGCACTAACAATTAATTCGAGGTTAATTGTTTTTTTCCCAAAAGCAGATTTGAATTTATCTTTATAGATCGGAGTATTTTCAAGAAATTGTATTATCTTATCTAAATTAGCTCCCATTTCTGATTTTTCCAAGATAGGAGATTTTGCTTGTTCTTCTAAACTTTTTGCTCTTCCGTCCCAAAACTGAAAGTCATTATATGCAGCATTAATAATTGTAGGGACATTTCTTTTCCCCAACTTTCCTCCTATGCCTACTCCATATTGTCTGTTGTTGCTAAATCCGTATTTAGGGTTGTGGCAACTGGCACATGAAACAGTATTGTCGAGAGATAGTCGTTTTTCAAAAAAAAGCATTTTTCCTAATTCGTATTTTGATCTGGTTATGACGTTTTTGTCAGGAATAGGCACCTCATCCATACCGAGAGGAGTTTCAGGAAAAATTTCCCTATTTTCTGAAAAGACAGATTCTTTGAAAAATAAAAATGTTATAAGAACTAAAATTAATATAGGATATTTATTTTCTCTGAAGCAGTTCAATGCTTACTCCGTCTGGTGCTTCAATGAAGGCAATCAAAGTTGAAGGGTTAAATTGAGTCGGCTCAAGTGTAAATTTTACCCCTTTAGATTTTAAATCATCACAGTATTCATGGAAATTTGATTTGACCTGAAATGCAAAGTGATCAGTGCCCCATTGAACTTCATTTTTGTCATATGCTGTTTCTCTATTTCTCTGTCCTCGAATAATTACTTTTGCCCCTTCAAATAAAACATATATTTGAGGTGCTCCTTGAATTTCAACAGTTTCTGCTTTTTCCCCTCCAAGAATTTCTTCGAACCATTTTGCAGATTCTTCTGGGTTTTGACTAATTATATGTACATGATCAAAAAAAATATTATTCATAATTTTCCCTTATTATAAAAAGTTATTCCCAAGTAATATCGCCAAAGTCTTCTTTCTTAGGGTTTCCATTCAACTCGTATTTAGAAACTAAAATTTCGCTCTCTGCTACTGTTGTATTTTCACCATGTCCGGGATACAAAATCGTTTCCTTAGGTAGTTTTAAAACCTTTTCCTTGATCGATTTCAAAAGCTGAAGAAGTTGTTCATGGGACCAAGTTTTTCCGGGTCCTCCTGGGAAAATAGTATCTCCACAAATACAGTGTCCAGTAAAGTAAAACATTGTCATCCCTTTTGAGTGTCCCGGAGTATGTATACATTTTATAGATACATCTCCAAATTTAACAAATTCTCCATCTTTTAATTCAAAATCTGCAGAAATGCCAAATTCTTCTTTATCTTTTTTGTGAAGTCCAAGCGGGACTCCAGTTATTTCTCTGATTTCATCTAAAGCGTCAATATGATCTCCATGACAATGAGTTTGAAGGATGAATTGAACTTCTGTTCCTTTGCATGCAGATAATATTTCTTGACTGGAGTGTGATGTATCAATAATGATCGACTTTTTACTTTTTTTGCATGTTAAAATATATACATTATTACTATAAGGTCCTAAATTTAATTTTTGAAAGTTAATAGTCTCTGTATCGAAATTTTGATTTAGATTGTTCAACACTTTCCCCTTTCTTCCGACATAGTTAAAATATTAATTATATTAGAAGATTTATCTATTTAAGATCAAATAGTAGTTTCCAATGTTTTCCAGGAGGTTTATTGAATGAATTCTTCCAATTTGTCTGTCACAATTAATATGGCCATGACTTTAGATGGAAAAATTGCAAGCTATGATGGTTCAAATTTTAGTTTTGGAAGTAAGGAAGATCGTCAAGAAATGGATCGTCTAAGAGCAGAGTCAGATATTATCATTTGGGGGGCAGAAACTCTTAGAATTGCTAATTGTACTGCAAAGGTTAGAGAACAAGAGTTTATTCATCATCGTTTAGAACAAGGCAAGTCTTCTCAACCCGCTAGTGGTGTTATAACAAGAACCGGTAATATTCCTAAGAGATGTAATTGGTTCGCAAGTGAACTTGTTCAGTTTATTTTTACTGGAATAAATGGGGAGGAAAAGACAAGAAATTTTTCTGAAGGTCAGGCTGAAGTTATAGTTTTTCCTACTGAGGAGGTATCTCCATCTTCTATTTTAGAATTTTTGAAGAAAAGAAATTTTCGTAAAGTATTATTGGAGGGTGGAGGAACAATACATTGGAGTTTTATTAAGGAAAATCTTGTTGACTCTCTTCACATTACGGTAACTCCATTTTTGGCTGGAGGAGCAAATTCTCCTACCATTTTAGATGGCAAGGGTTTTTTAGGTCCTGATTTTGTTAATTTAGAATTAGAGAAATTCGAAAAAAAAAATAATGAATTGTTCTTAAAATATAATGTTTTAAAGAAATTTTAAATCTTTTATTTTTTATTTCTACTAGGAATTAAGTCCAATATTTAACTATGTATCTTAAAAGTACTTGTTTTTTAAGTATGTTTTTGAAATTGTTTTTTGAAAAGATTTTTAAATTTTTATTTATTTGTAACCTTAACTGTTCCTATGGTATTCATATTGGATATTACATTTTCATTAATATTTCGGAGGAAGTTGATTGGTATCTAGAACTAGAAAAAAAACAAAAGCGACTAGTAAGTCTCTGAACAAAAGAGAAATAAATAAAATGTATCGTACTATGCTTTTAATCAGAAAATTTGAAGAAAAGACAGATGACTTGTTTATGAGTGGTGATATTAAAGGAGCAGTTCACGTTTGTATTGGACAAGAAGCTTGTTCTGTGGGTGTTTGTTCTGCTCTCAATAAAGACGATGCAATTCTTACTACACACAGAGGTCATGGTCATTCGATTGCAAAAGGCACACGTTTGAGAGAAATGATGGCTGAAATGTTAGGAAAATCTACAGGATTATGCAGGGGGAAAGGTGGCTCCATGCATATTGCAGACATTTCAAAAGGTCATTATGGTGCGCATTCCGTTGTGGGTGCAAACATGCCTATGGCTGCCGGACTGGGATTAGCATATCAATTAGAGGGAAAAGGAAGAGTGGTAGTTGTTTTTTTTGGTGATGGCGCTTCAAACCAAGGTAGTTTTCATGAATCTATGAATTTATGTGCTATTTGGAAACTTCCAGTGATATTCTTTTGTGAGAATAATCATTATGCTGTGTCTTATCATGTAGACCGTTCAACTTCTGTATCTGATATAAGTGTTAGATCACAAGGATATAATGCTCCAGGAATAACTATAGATGGCATGGATGTTGTTTCGGTGTATGAAGCAACTGCAGAGGCCGTTCAAAGAGCTAGAAATGGAGAAGGTCCTACACTTATTGAAGGAAAGACATATCGATTTTTTGGACATTCAAGGGGAGATCCTCAATTTGGACCTTACAGGACTAAAGAAGAGGTTGATGAATGGCGCAAAAGAGATCCTCTTCTGCTTGTTGAGAAATTATTGTCCTTAACCAAAGCTCAGAAGAAAACACATTTAGATGCTGTAAAAAAAGAAATGGATGAAGCTATGAAATTTTGTGAATCTAGTCCTGTAGCAACATTAGAGTCTGCATTGGAAGATGTTTTTGCTTGATTTATTTAGTTTTTTAAACGGAGATTTTGAATGAATAAACAGATGACTTTTGTTGATGCACTCAACGAAGCCCATTTTGAAGAAATGGAAGCGAATGAAAAAGTAATAGTAATGGGAGAGGATGTAGAATTAGCTTATGTGTTTGGTGTTTCTAAGGGTCTTATGGATCGCTTTGGGAAGGATCGAGTTCGTGATACTCCAATAAGTGAATTAGGTATAGTTGGTGCTGGAGTTGGAGCTGCAATGGCTGGTTATAGGCCCATTATAGAAATCATGTTTATGGATTTTATCATGTTAGCTATGGATCCCTTAGTAAATCAAGCGGCAAAGCTTCGTTATATGCTTGGTGGACAGTTAAGTGTTCCTCTTGTAGTTAGAACACCAAGTGGTGGTGGTGTTCAATATGGTTCAACTCATAGTCAATGTTTGGAAGCTTGGTTTATGCAGATTCCAGGTATTAAGGTTGCTGTACCGAGTGATCCAGCAGATGCAAAGGGCCTGATGAAATCGGCTATACGAGATGATAATCCAGTTTTATTTGTAGAACATAAGATGATCTATAAGCTAAAAGGAGAAGTTCCCGAAGGAGAACATCTAGTCCCTTTTGGACAAGCTTCTATTAAACGTTCGGGTACAGATGTAACTTTGATAGGAATTGGCTATCAGGTACAGAATTGTTTAGCTGCCGCTGATATTTTAGAAGATGAAGGGATTAATGTAGAAATAGTTGATCCCCGAACAATTGCTCCACTTGATGTAGCAACTATTGCTGAATCTGTAAGAAAAACTAATCGATGTGTGATAGTAGAAGAAGGACATTTACGTAGTGGTGTTGGGTCTGAAATTTCCGCGTCGATACAGGAAGAAGCGTTTGATTATCTAGATGCTCCTATTGAAAGGGTTGCAGCTTTAAATGCTCCTATACCCTTCGAACCTTCGCTTGAAGATTTTGTTCTTCCAAATTCAGGTAATATAGTAGATGCATGCAAAAAAGTTCTGGGTGTAAAAATCTAAAATTTCATTTCTATATTTTCTGTTTCAAATATATCTAAAGTCTGCTATTAATTTTATGTTGAAATTTCATTTTTGAATTCAACTATTTAGGAGTATTTCGGAGGTTAAATGAGTAGGCAAAAATGGTTTCTATTAGGTTCTTTAATAGTTTTAGCAAGTTCTTTTTTCTTGTTCAAAAAACTCATTGAAAATGAACCAATTCCTAAAAAAAAGAATTCTGAGATTATTGGACGATTGGTTAAGACAATTGAGGTCCGAAAGAAAGACACAACTTTTTGGGTTTCGGGTTATGGAACAGTAAAACCTAAAACTGAAATAAATATAATTCCTGAAGTATCCGGAAGAGTAGTTTTTTGCTCTAAGAAATTTAGAAACGGGGATTTTGTTAAAAAGGGAGATTTGCTCTTTGAGGTTGATCCTGTTAGTTACAGTCTTTCTGTTAGGCAAAAGAAAGCAGAGATTGAGAAATTAAAATCTGACATAAAGAATTTAGCACAATCAAAAAGTAATTTTCAGGCGGAACTTAATATTGCTACTAAACATTTAGATGTAATTAAGAAAGAATTAGATAGAAAGAAAAAAATAAGGCAAAAACAAGTAATTTCTCAACAAGAATATGAAAGAGTGGTGGAATCTTATTTAAGGCAAGAGAGAGTAGTTCAATCTGTAAAAAATAGTTTAGCCTTAATTCCATCTCAATTAGAACAGAAAAAAAAATCTATAGAAATTGTTAAGGTTGAATTAGATAGATCATTGATAGATTTGAAGAAAGCTAAGTTTTATGCACCTTTTGATTCTAGAGTTAGCTTAGCGAAAGTAGAAGTAGGTGATTATTTACAACAAGGGAATGCATATGGAAAAATATATGAGATTTCTTCAGTAGAAATTCCGGTTTCTATACCGGTAGAAGAAGCTCGTTGGGTTTTTCCTGAATTGCGTTTTAGGAAATTAGAACTATCTAGAAAAAATGATAAAAGGGTTTATCCTTTAGCAGAAATAAAGTGGAATAAATTTGGAAAATCTTTACAGTGGAATGGCAAAGTTTCAAGAGTAGATTCAGGCCTTGATAGTTCAACTCGAACCCTTTCTATAATTGTGGAAGCAATAAATCCATCTGAAATTTTGTCTAGTCGTCAAAAAACTCCTTTAACAGTAGGAATGTTTGTTTCTATAAGAATTAAAGGTATTTCAGTTCCCGGTGTTTTTGCCCTTCCACGTTTTTCAGTAAAGAGTACTTCTAAGAAAGGAAAAATAACTGATACTGTTTTTCTTTATGAAAATTCAAAATTAAATATTAGAAAAATAGATATTTTAAGAAAAACGATGAATTATGTGTTCGTAAAAAATGGTCTTAAAGATGGAGACAAAGTGATTACTTCTCCATTACCAGATGCCGTGGACGGAATGAAATTAAGAAAAATAGTTTCTGATACAAGTATAAGGAATCCGTGAGATGAGTAATCTTATTTCATGGTCTGCAAGAAATTCTGTTTTTTCAAATCTTTTGATGATTATCTTAATCATTTTTGGTCTGTTTTCATTATGGAATATTAGAAGTGAACTTATTCCTCAATTCTCTCTTGATAGAATACGTGTAGATGTTAATTGGGATGGTTCAAGTCCTGAAGAAGTAGAAAAAGGTATTTGTATAAAAGTAGAAGAATCATTGTCAAAAGTAGAGGGCATTAAAAAAATTACATCATTAGCATTAGAGAGTCGATGTTCCACAGTTGTCCAAGTTGAATCTTGGAAAACCCCTTCAAAAGTTATGGAAGATGTCAAAGATCAAGTAAATAGGATTAATACATTTCCTGAAGATGTTGAAAGACCAATCATTACAGAAGTGAAGCAGATGCATCAGGTAATTCATGTTTCTTTATTTGGCAATGTGAGTGAATCAGTTTTGAAGAGAAAGTCACAAGAAATTAAAGATGAACTATTACTTTTAAATGGTATTTCTAGGGTGGTGGTTGGTGGTCTTCGTAACTGGGAGATATCCATTGAGGTTTCTGAAGAAAACTTAAGAAGATATAACTTAACATTTACAAAACTTTCAGAAATTATCAAAAAAAATGTCCTAGAACTTACTGGTGGTGATATACGTTCAAAGCAGAATAGAATAAGAATTCGAACAGTTGGGAAATTATATACTGGATTAGAATTTGAAAAATTAGAGCTTTTGGTTAAGAAAGATGGAACTATTCTAAGACTTGGTGATGTGGCAACTGTTATCGATAGTTTTGATGAAATGGATACATCTGGAAGATTTAATGGTAAACCCGCATCCTTGATTAGTATTTATAGAACTGAGGATGAAGATGCATTGCAGATATCAGAGATTGTAAAAAAATATGTAGAAAAGAAAAAAACAATACTATCAAATGGATTAGATCTGAATTATTGGGGTGATACTTCACGTATGATTCAAGACAGACTAAGTCTATTGCTTAGAAATGGTAGAACGGGTCTTATTCTTGTTTTCTTGTCTTTATGGTTATTTTTAAATATACGCCTATCTTTTTGGGTTGCTATGGGATTGCCTGTTGCGCTCATGACCGCATTAGGTTTTATAACCTTTGTAGGTGGGACTTTGAATATGATTTCTATGTTTGCGTTTATTATGGTTCTTGGAATTTTGGTTGATGACGCAATAGTGATTGCAGAGAATATTTTCTCTCATATGCAAAAAGGAGAAAATTTTATTGATGCCTCTATTAACGGGACAAAGGAAGTTGCGTTCCCTGTTTTTGCAACAGTTACCACTACTATTGTTGCTTTTGTACCTCTTATGATGGTTACCGGGACCATGGGAAAATTTATGGAAATTATACCAATTGCAGTTATTGCTGCACTTATCGCTTCAGTTATAGAGGCATTTTTTATTCTTCCTAATCACCTTGCAAACTGGGTGAAATTACCTAGACCAGGAACCTTTGGAAGTAGAATTCGAAATCATGTAGAACGTACGATTTATTTTTTAATACATAAGATTTACAGACCGTTACTCATTTTTTCTTTGAAAGCAAGATATTTTGTTTTATCTTCAGGTCTTGCGGTCCTACTTTTAACGGTGGGATTGGTTTTAGGTGGACATATTCGTTTTTATTTTTTTCCAAACTTTGACTCTGATTGGATCCAAGCCAAATTACTATTTCAAAGAGGTACTCCTATAGAACAAACTTCAAAAGCAATGAAAGTATTAGAAAAAGCAATTATGGATTCTAGTGAAAATTTTGAAAAACAAACTGGAAAAAAAGTAGTCAAACAGGTTTTTACGATCTTGGGAGAACAAATTGTTCCTAATAGATATGGAGTAAAGGGTTCACATGCTGCACATCTAATAGTAGAAATGCTTCCTTCAGAACAGAGAGGAATTAATAGTTCAGAGATAATCAATGATTGGAGAAAGAGAACAGGAGAGATCCCTGGCGTTGTTAGTCTTGTATATGGAAGATCAGGTGGGAGACCACCAGGAGGGAAACCTATAGAAATAGGCATTTCAGGGAAAGATCTTACTCAATTAAGAGATGTTTCAAATATTCTAAAAGAAGAATTATTGAAATATTCTGGAGTATTTGACATCGAAGATGATTTTAGACCCGGGAAAATGGAAATTCAAACACTATTGAAACCTCAAGCTAGAGTGTTGGGATTGAATTTAGATGATTTGGCTAGACAAATACGCTCACGCTTTTTTGGACTTCAGGTAATTAGAATTCAAAGAGGGAATGATGAGGTCAAAGTAAAACTTAGATATCCTAGAAAAGAACGAAATGCTATTTCAGATATTGAAAATATAAGGATCAAAACTAAAACAGGTTCGGAAATCCCTTTCTATGAAGTTGCGAAAATTAACATTGTAAGAGGATTAGATGAAATTAAGAGAGTTGATAAAAAGCGTTTTATTACAGTAAGTGGAGAAGTGAATGATGAAGTTGCGAATCCCTCTGAAATAATTTCAAATCTAAAAAGAAGCATTTTGCCAAAATTAGAATCTCGTTTTCCCGATGTCCGTTTCCAGTTTGAAGGTCAAGCCAGAGAATCTAGAGAGTCGATTAGTAGTTTAGGAAGAGGATTTATTTTTGCTTCTCTCGTTATTTATGCGATTCTTTCATTATTATTTAGAAGTTACTTTCAACCTATTGTTGTAATGAGTGCTATTCCTTTTGGTTTTGTTGGAGCTGTCGCTGGTCACGTAATTATGGGTTACGACATTTCAATTTTAAGTCTTATGGGTATAGTTGCTTTATCTGGTGTTGTTGTAAATGATTCTCTAGTTTTTTTGGACTTCGTAAATAGATTTCTAAAAGAAGGATTTACATACGAGAAGGCTCTTCTACATGCTGGTATTTCTAGATGGAGAGCTATTGTATTGACAACTTTGACTACTGCGTCAGGACTTGGTCCAATGTTACTCGAAAAAAGTTTTCAAGCACAGTTCCTAATTCCGATGGCTATAAGTCTTTGTTTTGGACTCTTGTTTGCTACATTTATAACCTTAATATTAGTTCCAGTCATTTCACTAATTGGTAATGATATTTCAATCTTTTTTAAGTGGATATATACGGGTAAATGGTTGCCACGTGAAAAAGTTGATTCGCATACAAAGTAATTTAAGTTTAAATACAATTGGTATTATGAGTATTTATTTAACTTAATGTACAATTGTCTTATTCTAATTTTAGGAGATTGTTTTGTCTGATCTTAATCAGGTTCATTACAATAAAAAAGTTAATAAAAGTATGGAAGCTGTTATATTAAATGCTCCTGGAGATTTACAAGTTAAAGAAGTTGCTACTCCTATACCTGGTCCTTCTGAAGTGCTTGTTCATGTTAAATGCACGACAATTTGTGGGACTGATATAGAGATCATAAAAGGAAGTCATCTTCCTCGTTGGCCTAGAAAATTTCCTGCTATTCTTGGACATGAATGGTCTGGAGAAATTGTTGGACTTGGACCGATGACAGAAGCTTCTAATTTCAAACTTGGAGACCACGTTGCAGGCACCAGTCATGCGGGTTGCGGTTCTTGTCGGTCTTGTCTGACAGGTCGTTACAATTTATGTCTTAATTATGGGAAAGATTCCACAGGTCATAGGCAATATGGACATGTCTCTCAGGGTTCTTATGCAGAATATGTAGTCAATAATATTCGTTCCTTACATAGGATGCCGGAAGAGTTTCCCTTTGAATTTGGATCTGCAGTTGATCCTGTTGGATGTGGGCTTTGGACAGTGAAAAGAGCTTCTGTAAACCCAGGAGATACTGTAGTTGTTTTAGGTTCTGGACCAATTGGAGTATTCGCTTATGAATGTGCAAAAGCACTTGGTGCCGGGAGAATTATAGTAGTTGGTGGAGGAAAGAGATTAGATATTTTGTCCGAACAGGGTGCTGAAGTTGTAAATTATAGAGAGGGTGGAGTGCCTGAGAAAATTGATGATTTGACTAGGGGAGAAAAAGCACAAGTAGTTTTGGAAACTGCTGGCACTACCGAAAGTTTTAAATGGACGGTTGATTGTGCAGGAAAAGGAGCTCGAATTGCTATTACTGGAATTCCTGATAACATTCCAGATTTGGCTTGGAAGAGAGTCGTACTAGAAGAAATGGATATTACAGGAGTTCGTGCTAATCCAAATTGTGGAGATGAAGTAATTTCGCTTATAAAGAATAAAAGGATACAAGTAAAACCCTATATAACTCATAGTTTCCCATTGAAAGACTATCAAAAGGCACATGATGTCTTTGTTGCGAGAGAAGATGGTGCGCTGTTAGTAAATTTGTATCCAGGGACTTAAAAAAGGAAGTATAATGAATGAAAAATTGAAATATGGGGCAAAGATGATAGATGAGGCTAAACTCATAGGTGTGAATAATCCCTCAGAAAATAGGGACTATGTGATTTCTTTTTCAATCCCAGAATTTACTTGTTTATGTCCTATCAGTAATTTCCCCGATTTTGCTACAATCTATATTCAATATGTTCCTAAAGAAAGAATTGTTGAATTAAAATCTTTGAAATTGTATATCAATCGCTTTCGGAACGAAGAACATTTCCATGAAGAAGTAGTAAATCTGATCCTTGATGATTTTTTGATTTGTTGTGAGCCTAAATGGGTAAAAATTGAGGGGGATTTTAATGTTAGAGGTAACATTAAAACTAAAGTTCGTGTTATAAATGGTGTGAAGCCTCCTAATTGTGATTAATGTTTTTAAATAATTTTATTTAACGTAATTTTTT
>TARA_B100000686_G_scaffold286996_1_pt1 | contig 17512 bp, 19 predicted proteins | sample TARA_B100000686 | Tara Oceans TARA_B100000686 (sample SAMEA2622733) | marine metagenome | biome: marine biome (ENVO:00000447); feature: marine epipelagic mixed layer (ENVO:xxxxxxxxx); material: "saline water (ENVO:00002010), including plankton (ENVO:xxxxxxxx)" | depth 150 m
TATCTGAAGATTTTCCTCCTTGTATGCTAGTCCATGGTTCAACGGATACTGTAGTTCCTTTAAAAGAAAGCACAGACTTTTACGATAGACTAAAAGAAAAAAATATACCTGTATCTTTACATATCTATGCAGAGGAAGAACATGCCTTTGACGGTGAAAGCGATAAAGGAAGAAGTGTTGCTGACTTACAAGCTTTGTTCTTTAAGAAGTACCTTTAAACAAGCATGGTGGCTATGGGTAGACTTGAACTACCGACCTCAGCATTATGAATGCTGCGCTCTAAACCAGCTGAGCTACATAGCCATGAAGCGGATTGTCAAAGCCTAATGGTTCAAAGTCAAGATAACTTTAAACATTAAACCTAAAATGTATTATGTCTCCGTCTTTTACTAGATAATCACTACCTTCAGACCTTAATTTACCTGCTTTTTGTGCACCGTTTTCCCCGTCGTGCTCTATAAAGTCTTTATAGGAGATAGTTTCGGCCCGTATAAAACCTTTTTCAAAGTCAGTATGAATTTCACCTGCCGCTTGAGGAGCGCTTGATCCTTTAGTTACAGTCCATGCCCTTACTTCTTTAGGTCCTGCAGTAAAGAAAGTTTGTAATTTAAGCATCTCATAGCTTGCTCGTATGAGTTTATTTAATCCCGGCTCTTCCATATTAAGCTGTTCTAGAAACTCTCTAGCTTCATCTGAATCTAACTCAGCTAGTTCGGCTTCTATTTGATTACATAAAGGTAATACTTTAGCTCCTTTTGAGTCTGCATATTCTTGGAGTTGCTGAAGTAGCTCATTGCCCTCTGAATTTTCTTCTACATTAGCAACGTAAAGGCAAGGTTTCATTGTTATCAGTTGTAAGTCTTTGAAATATGTTTCGCAGTCTTCAGCATAAGAACTTTCCCTTCCTAAGGTACCTTGATTTAATTGGTCTTCCAGTTCTTGCAGTCTCTCAAATTGTTTAATGGCATCTTTATCTCCGCTTTTAGAAACTCTCTCTAATTTTATTCTGGCTTTATTGACCGTTTCCAGATCAGCGAGTAGCAGTTCCGTCTCAACGACTTCTAAATCGGTAATAGGGTCTATGTCATCATGTACGTGAGCTATATCGGGATTCTCAAAACACCTGACTACATGAATGATCGCCTGTGTTTCTCTAATATGAGAAAGGAATTGATTACCTAGGCCTTCCCCTTCGGAAGCGCCTTTAACTAGACCTGCTATATCGACAAACTCAGTGGTAGTTGGAATGGTCGCTTCAGGCTGAACAATTCTGGAAATATTATCCAATCTCTTGTCAGGTACAAACACTATTCCTTGGTTAGGTTCTATCGTACAAAAGGGGAAGTTTTGTGCTTCAATACCGGCTGCAGTTAACGCATTAAAAAGGGTAGATTTACCAACATTAGGTAATCCAACTATACCGCATTTTAAACTCATCTTAATTAATCGCTGTGGAGTTCAAGCATGGCCTTTTGCCAATCACCTTCAAAGATAGGGTTTATTGCTGAAAGCGTATCATCAAAAGCATTTTCAAGGATTTCTCTTTCTTTTTTGCTAACTTTACTAAGGACATACTTAATGACGTCCTTTTCTTCGGAAGGATGCCCTATACCTATCCTTAGGCGCTTGAATTCATTATCTCCTTTTAGATTTTTGATGATATCTCTTAACCCATTATGGCCTCCATGTCCTCCTGACTCTTTCAGCCTTATAGTTCCCAAAGGTAAATCCAGATCATCGTGAATTATTAAGATCTTTTCACTGGATAGATTTAGATATTTTTTTATAGATAATACTGTTCTACCACTTTCATTAACGTAGACAGATGGTACGGATAGATGAAGATGACATGTTTCTAATTCTTTTTCACCATAATGGCAAAAGAACTTATCTTTCTTGGATAAAGACACTTGATGCCTTGAAGCTAGTAGCTCTACAAAATCTGCACCAAAGTTATGTCGGGTTTTTTCATAGTCTTTTCCAGGATTTCCTAGGCCAACTATCAAAAGTTTATCTAAAGCCATCAATTAAAGGATGTTATCCTTCTTTAGTATCTTCACTTTTTTCTGAAGTTTCTTCACCACCTTCCTTGGGTTCTTCAGCTGAATCGTCTCCTTCTGCAGCTTCTCCTTCAGCAACTTCGCCTTCTTCGCCTTCTTCGCCTTCTAATACTTCCTCTTGTACTTCCTCTTCAATGATAATTTCTCTAGCTTCAGTGACTGAAACGGCAGCTTGGTCTCTATCTTCACCTTGAGAAAGAATTGGTATTTCTACGCCTTCTGGTAGTTTTATATCACTAAGTAAAACGCTATCACCTATATCCATTTCTAATACGTCAATTTCAAGAAATTCAGGTAAGTTAGAAGCCAAACAAGATATTTCAATATCATTAATTAAATGATTAACTTGACCTCCATTAGCCTTAACACCTATACAGGTTTCATCGTTTATTGTTCTTATAGGTACAATTAAAGTAATCTTAGAATCAGGATCAACTCTCATAAAATCAGCATGAATAACCCTAGAAGTTGCTGGATGTCTTTGAATTTCTTTTACTACTACATCTATATCTGTACCTTCTAAGGTGATCTTAAGGATTTGAGTCGCAAAGCCTGAAATTTCTGATGCTTTCACAATGTCCTTTTCCAGTATAGAAATTCTCTTGGGATCTTCCTTGCCTCCATAAACAACACCAGGAATAACTCCAGATCTTCTTAGACCTCTATTGGATGACTTTCCTTCAGTCAATCTTTCTGATGCAGCTAAATTTACTTGGTCACTCATTTAATTAATCTCCTTTGTAACTAATTACAGGAACATAGCACTTATTGATTCTTCATTATTAACTCTTCTTATTGCTTCAGCTAAAGTAGGGGCCATGGAGATCACCCTAATCTTTTTACATTCCTTAGCTGAATCAGAGAGCGGTATGGTATCTGTTACTACCAATTGATCAAGCTTTGATTTATTTATTTTTTTGATTGCTTCTCCTGAAAGGACCGGATGGACGATATAAGCACAAACTTTTTTTGCTCCCCGATCCTTTAATGCACCAGCTGCATTACAAAGAGTTCCAGCTGAATCGACAATATCATCTATTAGGACGCAGTCTTTATCTTTTACTTCTCCTATTACGTTCATTACTTCAGATTTATTATTTTCATCTCTCCTTTTATCTATAATTGCTAAATCACTCAGTTCCAAAACTTTTGCAAGAGCTCTCGATCTGACAACCCCTCCCACATCTGGTGAAACAATTAGAATATCGTTAAATTTCTGTTTGTTGATATCATCATGAATAATTCTAGTTCCATAAACATTATCTACAGGAATATCAAAGAATCCTTGAATTTGTTCAGAATGGAGTTCAACGGTCAACACCCTGTCTATACCTGACCTCTCCAATATATCAGCGACAACTTTAGCACTTATAGGAACCCTTTCTGATCTAACCCTTCTGTCTTGCCTAGCATAACCATAATAGGGAATAACAGCAGTTATTCTGCTAGCTGAAGATCTTTTAAGTGCATCCACTAATATTACTAGCTCCATTAGGTTTTCATGAGCAGGAGGGCAGGTGGGTTGAATTAAAAAAACATCCATTCCTCTAACGTTTTCTTCAATCTTTACACTAATTTCTCCATCACTAAATCTTTCGACTCTAGATTCTCCAAGCTTTAGACTTAGCTTCTTTGAAATCGCTTCAGAAAGTTCTCTATTCCCATTTCCTGAAAAAAGTACTAAACCTGGTCTTCTTGTATGCATATTCTCTCTCTTTTTATGGCTGGGGAGGCAGGATTCGAACCTGCGAATGGCGGCATCAAAAGCCGCTGCCTTACCGCTTGGCCACTCCCCAATATTTTGGGTGCGTATTTTATTCTATTAATTGTCTTAAAGGCGAATCATCTAAACTTTTTACAATAATTCCTTTTTCAAAATTCTTCAAAGCTTTTTTTCCTTCTTCCTGGTTTTTTAAAGGAACAAATACTGCAGATCCTGTTCCAGTAAGTCTTGGAGTACCAAAATCTTTTAATAATTCAAAGGCATTTTCTATTTCATAGAAGTTTTCTTTTGCCCAATTTTCAAAAGAATTAAAAGAAAAGCCATCTAAAAATTTTTCTTTTGATATAGGAGTCTTCTCTTCGATTTCTAGGTTATTAAAAGCCTCTTTAGTGCTGATATTTACTTCAGGAAAAATTAAGAGAAACAATTTGGATTGAAGACTAATTTGTTTAAATATCTCACCCCTACCTTCTGCCCAGCAATTTTTACCATGGATAAAAAAAGGAACATCTGAACCAAGCCCAAGACCTATTTCTAATAGCTCTTGTTTAGTTAATCCTGTTTGCCAAAGCTTATTTAAAACAATTAAAGTAGTAGCAGCATCTGAACTTCCTCCACCAAGCCCTTTTCCAATCGGAATCATTTTTTTTACGGATATATTTGCTCCAAGAGAAGAATTTGTTGCTTCCTTTAATGAAAGAGCTGCTTTATGAATTAGATTGTCTTTTATTTCATAAGGTTCCTGATTAAGTTGAATTTCTTTTTCAGTAACTTCAAAACTAATCTCATCAAATAAATCTATAAGTTGAAACACACTTCTAATTTCATGATAATCATCATTTCTTTTATTTATAACCTGTAAATGTAGATTTATCTTTGCTGGAGACTTAATTTTCATTTTTTCTAGATTAGAACTTTTTTTAAAATTATCTCTATTGAGTTCAAATTTTCATAAAAAATTATCTTAGAAGGTATTTTCATTTCTTGTTTTACTCCCTCTCTCTTTACATAGGATACAGACCAAGATCCAAAAGAGTTTATTTTATTTTCTCCTAAAATAATTGAGATAAGTTTTTCTACTTTTAAGTCTTGAGGAATAGGATCTGAAGATAATTTAAATTGATCATCTTTAAATAACTCAGAAAATGAAACTAAATCCTCCCTATTAAATAAAAATTTTCTTTCTGGTAGTAGGTAATTTTTTCCTAAAGTTAAGGTTACTTGGTTTCTCTGCCCCTTAAATACAAAGTAACCATTTTGTTTAAAGTCATTAATTTTAATTTTAAACTTTCCCTCTATAGTAAAATCTCTATCTTGAAAGATAATTTCAGGAGAATTATTAAGCTGGTTATTGGATGCACAACTTATTAAAACAGTTGATAAAAGAAATAGTAAAATCTTTATGTTGTGCTTATTCAAGTTATTAACATGCCTTTAATTAATTAAATCTATGATAGAAAGTATTTTAAATAAATTATCAGAAGTTTCAGAAAGATTTAATGAAATTGAGGTCCTTTTAAGTCACCCTGATGTAACTAAAGATCAAAAAAAATATATTAGCCTTACAAAAGAGTATTCAGAGCTTACACCTGTAGTAGAGGCTTATAAAGAAATTAAAATAACTCAAAATGCCATAGAGGAAGCCTCTCAGATGTCAGAGGATAAAGATGAAGATATAAGAGCTTTGGCTGAATCTGAACTAGAAGAGTTAAGGGGCAAAGTAAAGTTACTTGAAAGTAGTTTAAAAAAACTTTTACTTCCTAAAGATCCTGACGATTCAAAAAATGTCTTTTTAGAAATAAGAGCCGGGACTGGGGGTGATGAAGCTGCTTTATTTTCTGGGGATCTTTTTAGAATGTACTTAAGGGTAGCTGAAAGAAGAAATTGGAAAACTGAAGTTATTAGTGTTAGAGAAGGAGATCATGGAGGTTTTAAAGAATTAGTAACTAGAATAGAAGGAAACGATGTTTTTAAAAACCTTAAATTTGAAGCTGGGGTGCACAGAGTCCAAAGAGTACCTGAGACAGAATCACAAGGAAGGATACATACCTCGGCCTGTTCAGTAGCAGTTCTTCCAGAACTTACAGAATTTTCTGAGATAGAGATAGATAAGAATGATCTTCGAGTGGATACATTCAGGGCTTCTGGAGCAGGAGGTCAGCACGTAAATAAAACTGATTCGGCCGTTAGACTAACTCATGTTCCATCAGGACTAGTTGTAGAATGCCAAGATGGAAGATCTCAACATAAAAACAAAGAAAAGGCTTTAAGTTTATTAAAAACTAAATTGTTGGATGCAGAAAAGGAAAAAAAGAATGCTGAGCAAGCTGAGAATAGGAAGGTAATGGTGGGGTCTGGAGATAGATCAGAAAAAATAAGAACTTATAATTTTCCTCAGAATAGAATAACAGACCACAGGATTGAAATGTCCCTTCATAATTTAGCTTCTTTTTTAGATGGCGATATAGAAGAGATGACTACTGCATTATTAGAAGCTAACCAAGCTGAAGCTCTAGCAAATCTTGAGAAAGTCTAAGAATGGTTCAAACAGTTCAGGGATTTATTTCGGAAACACTTTCTTTTTCTGATCAAAAGAATGAACATTTATCTAAGTATGACTTAGAGCTTATGGCATGTGACTTGTTAAAGATAAATAGAACAAAACTATTTTCATCTTCGATTCATCTTGACTCAAATCAAATAGATAGGCTCTCTTCTATGGTTAATAGAAGAAATAATGGGGAACCACTTGCATATATTCTTGGTACAAAAGAATTTTGGAATCTTAATCTAGAAGTAAATAATAGTGTTCTTGTACCAAGACCAGAAACCGAAGTCATTGTTGAAGATATTTTATCTAATTTTCATCGCAAGGGTTTGAGTGTTCTTGATCTTGGAACGGGAAGTGGGGCAATAGGTTTATCATTAAAACAAGAAAGGAAAGATTGGCATGTCTATTGTTCTGATCTTTCAAAAAATGCATTAAATGTAGCTAAACAAAACTCAATTAAACACAATCTAGAAATTTATTTAGTTTGCAGTAACTGGTTAAATTCTTTCAAGCACAACTGTTTTGATTTAATAATAAGTAATCCACCTTATATTGAAGAAGGTAATCCAAATCTTATTTCTGATGGCTTAAAATTTGAGCCCAAAGAGGCTCTTGTTTCTGGGTTAAGTGGAAAAGAACATTTGTATGGAATTGTTTCATCAGCAGGACAGTATTTGAGGAAAGGAGGTTATTTGTATCTGGAGCATGCTCCTAAGCAAGCAAAAGAGTTAATGGTTTTGATGAAAAACTCTAAATTTACAAATTCGTCGGCTATTTATGACTTAAACGGAGACAAAAGAGCGATTAAAGCTCAAAGCGCATAGTCTATGAAAGATGAAGAATTGCTTCGATATAGCAGGCAAATAGTTCTACCAGAAGTAGATATAGATGGGCAGAAGAAAATAGAGAAATCTAAAGTATTAATTATTGGTTTAGGAGGTTTGGGCTCTGTTACAGCAAACTATTTATGTAGAGCTGGTATAGGGGAATTAACTGTCTGTGATTATGACGAAATAGATGTTTCTAATCTTCATAGGCAGATTCTATTTAATGATGAAGATATAGGTCTTAAAAAGACTGCCGTAACTAAGAAGAGATTAGGTTCTGCTAACCCCAAAATAAAAGTCAAAACAATTCAAGAGAAGCTAGATAAGAAGAAGCTTGATTTACTTTTGCGTAAAGAATTAATAGTTGTTGATTCAACAGATAATTTTCAAGCAAGATATGCTTTAAATGAGATTTGTTTTAAATACAAAAGACCTCTTATATCTGGTTCTGCTATTGGATGGAAGGGGCAATTGCTAAGGCTTAACTTCTCTGATAAAGAATCTCCTTGTTATGAGTGCCTTTATGGGTCTAATATGAAAGAGGATGAGAGTTGCTCTGAATCAGGAATCCTTGCACCCGTAACAGGGTTGATAGGTTGCTTGCAGGCATTGGAGGTAATTAAACTAATTTTGAATGAAGGCAACTCATCAGGGAGCCTCATTGAATTCGATGGATTATCAAACCAAAGCAGAATTTTAAAGGTAAAAAAAGATCCTGGATGCAGGGTTTGTAGTTAATAAAATGATAAAAAAAGGTTATATAGAGGGATTTTATGGCAGATTGATGACTCAAGATCATCGAAGCCTGATTTTAAAAAGATTAGCAGACCTCTCTATGGATTTTTACATATATGGTCCCAAAGAAGATCCTTTTCATCGTTCTAACTGGGCTACTAATTACCCAGAAGATTTAGCACTAGAGCTAAGATTGCTCAATAATGAAGGAGAGAAATTTGGAATAAAAACTTATATAGCTTTGTCTCCGATTATTAGTACTGAGGATGATTTAAAACAAGTAATAAATTCAGTTAATAAAAAAATTAAACAGTTTAAAGATATAGGGTTTAAGAGATTTGCCTTATTCTTTGATGATGTAGACTTTGATAGGGATGATAAATTAGCAAAAGTTCATTCAGAAATACTTAACTCTATTAATCAAGACCAAGAAGACCCAATTATTTTTTGTCCCACTGTTTACTGTAATAACTTTGCACGAGGAGAAATAAGTGAATCTTCCTATTTAAAAGAACTATCTAAGAATATTCCTATTGAAATGCCAATGCTTTGGACAGGAAAAGAAGTTGTTAGTAAAAATATTGATGATGAGGATATATCCTCTTTAAATAAGATATTTAAGAATCCAATAATTATTTGGGATAACTATTATGCTAATGACTATTGCCCCAGAAATTTATTTATTGGTGAATATAAAGGTAGGGAATTCTTGGAACATAGTCCTATAGGAATCGGGCTAAATGCAACTGGCCTACCTTTAACAGATTCAATAATACTCTCTCAATTTAAAGGGTTAAAAACTACTCAAGAAATATTAAAAGATTTTGGAGTACCTAGCTGCTTTAATGAGGTTTTTCCCTTTTTTGAAGGACCCTTTAATAGAACACCAAGTCTAAAAGACATTGAGGGTTTAGAGGGTCTTTTAAAACTTTCTGCTCCTTTGTGCATTGAATGGAAAAGTAACTTACAGTTGGAATGGGCTCCTTATCTTTGGAGTTTTTTTATAGATTTAAATCTTCTTGTAAAAAATTATAAGAATGAAGATCAAAAGGTACTTGAAGAGTGGGCTTCTCGAAGATATTCTAAACCGATAATGGAAGTCTTGTTTAGGGATAAAGAAAATAAATAAGGAGAAAAAATGTTAGGAAATATGCAAGAAGGTCAATTGCTGATCTCTGGTTTGATAGAACATGCTGAAACCTATCACACTAATACAGAAATTGTTTCTAGAACGGTAGAAGGGCCGATACATAGATATACTCTTAGAGATGCAGCTGATCGTTCTCGAAAATTAGCAAATGCTTTAGAGAAACTAGGGTTAAAGCAAGGGGACGTAGTAGGCACTTTAGCGTGGAATACTTACAGGCATTTTGAACTATATTTTGGTGTGTCGGGTATAGGGTGTGTTGTAAATACAGTTAATCCTAGACTTTTTCCAGAACAATTAACTTATATTATTAATCATGCCCAAAATAAGTATCTTTTTGTAGATTTATCTTTCGTTCAACTAGTCGAATCAATCTCTGATTCTTTAGAAGGCTTAAAAGGAATAATAATCCTTACTGATAAAGAACATATGCCTGAAACTAAACTTAAAAATGTTATTTGTTATGAAGAACTAATAGAGAATGAATCTAACCAATATAACTGGCCAATATTTGATGAAAATACAGCCTCAAGTCTTTGCTATACATCTGGAACAACAGGCAATCCTAAGGGAGTTCTTTATTCCCACAGATCTACAATTTTACATACTTGGATCGTCAGCTCTGGTAACGTAGCTAAGGTTTCAAGTTCATCAGTAATTCTTCCTGTAGTTCCAATGTTTCATGTCAATGCTTGGGGGATTCCTTATGCTTCAGCAATGTTTGGAGCAAAGTTAGTATTACCTGGACCTATGATGGATGGTGCCTCTATTTTTGAGTTAATTAATCAAGAAAAACCAGATCTTTTAATGGGAGTTCCTACAGTTTGGCTTGGTTTGTTGCAATACCTTAATGAAACAAATCAAACACTTGACTCAGTTACAACTGCACTAGTAGGTGGAGCGGCTGCACCAAGGGCTATGATTCAGGAATTTGAAGAGAAGCATGATGTATTTCTTATGCATGGTTGGGGTATGACTGAGATGAGTCCTTTAGGAACAGCTACAGTAAGAACAGCTGAGATGGAAGATATGGATATTGAAAAAAGATATGATCAACAACAAAAACAAGGTAAGGCTTTTTTTGGTGTAGATATGACCATAGCAGATGATGAAGGGAACGAGTTAGCTAAAGATGGAGTAGCTTTTGGTCGTTTACTAGTAAGAGGCCCTACTATTGTCGAAAGGTACTTTAAAAGTAATGAAAGTGCTTTAGATGATAATGGCTGGTTTGATACTGGGGACGTAGCAAAAATTCATTCTGACGGTTCAATGGAAATTGTCGATAGAAGTAAAGATGTTATTAAGTCTGGGGGAGAATGGATAAGTTCTATAGACTTAGAGAATGCTGCAGTAGGACATCCTGATGTTGCTGAAGCTTGCGTTATAGGAGTTTTACATAAAAAATGGGATGAAAGACCACTATTATTAGTAGTTAAAGTGGAAGGCAGAGAAGTTTCAAAAGAAGATATTTTATCCTTTTTAGAAGATAAAGTAGCAAAATGGTGGTTACCAGATGATGTAATTTTTGTTTCTGAACTTCCTCATACTGCAACTGGGAAATTGTTAAAAACAGATTTGAGAGATGAGTATAAAGAACACTTAATTGAGATAGGAGAATAATATGATTGGACTTGTACCGGCTGAGAAATTAGCAGACTATGTGGGCGAAGAAATAGGAAGTTCTGAATGGTTTGAAGTGGACCAAGAAAGAATAAATCAGTTCGCTGATGCTACATTAGATCATCAGTTTATTCATATAGATTCTGAGAAAGCTACACCTTTATTTGGCTCTACAATAGCTCATGGATTTTTATCCTTATCTTTAGTGCCCCATTTAACTTCTCAGGCCGTTTTAGCACCTGAAAATTTAAAGCATGTTTTTAATTATGGCCTTGATAAGGTTAGATTTATAAATCCTGTAAATGTAGGATCAAAGGTAAGGACCCATAGCAAAGTACTGGCTGTTGACGATAAGGGCGATGGGAGGTATTTAATGAAGACTGAAATTACTATGGAGATCGAGGGTATAGATAAGCCAGCATTTGTAGCTGAATCACTATCTATGTTTGTAACGTAAGTTCTCAAAAAATTCATTTTTTTTATAAAATCACGGAAGAAGTTTTATTATTCTTTTTATGAAAGAAGATCAAGAATTAAAAGCTAAGATAGTTGTTCAGGCTGTTAATTCAGTTAGAAGAGACCCGAAGGTTTCAGGAATAAATCTACTATCTATCTCGAAAGAATTGGGAGTTGAATTTACTGATATCACTAAATATTACTCTTCTATGGAAGATATATTTTTAGATCAACAGAAGGCTAACTGGAAATCAGTCTATAAATCTTTAAATAAAAAGATAAACAAAGCAAAAACGCCAGGTGATTTTAAGAAGGTATTTGATACTTTTCTAGAGGATTTTGTTTCAGATCTTTCTTCAGACGCAGATTTACATTGGGAAGTTTGTAGCTTTATACCTGTATGTCTTGAATTTAGGGAACAAAATAAAAGAGTATTAGCAGAAAAAATAAAGAATATTATTAAAAGAGGTTGGCCAGGAAAGACCCCTAATGTACTAGAAAGACAAACAGATCTCTTTATTTTAAGTTTCTACGGATTTGTTGATCATATAGTTCATAAGCCAAGGAAAGAAAGAACAAAAATTCTAAATGATTTTAGGAATATGCTAAATTTGCATTTACAGGATAGGTTATTCTTTTAATCGCTCCTTTAAAAGCTTATTAACTTGTTCTGGATTTGCTTTTCCTTTAGATTCTTTCATTACTTGACCCACAAAAAAGCTAAATAACTTATCTTTTCCTGATTGGTATTGTTTTAACTGTTCTGTATTTTGTTTAAGTACTTCTTCAATTATCGCTAATATCTTTGAAGAGTCAGTTACTTGCTTTAGGCCTTTACTCTCTATAATTTCTTCTGGGTCTTTTAATTCTTGCCACATAATTTCAAATACTTCTTTTGCAATTTTTCCTGAAATTGTTGAGTCTTTAATTTTTAATAAAAGAGCACCTAAATTTATTGCATTAACTCTTGATTCAGAAATGACTAAATTATCTTTATTTAGGAAAGCTGAAACTTCACCCATTATCCAGTTAGCTGCTAATTTCGGATCCTTAGATATATTTACTACTTCTTCAAAAAAATCTGAGAGATGAGGATCTACTGATAAAACATTTGCATCATATTTATTTAGTTCATATTCTTTAATAAACCTTTCTTCTTTTTGTTCAGAAAGTTCAGGCATATCTTTTCTAATAGACTCTATAAAATCATTATCTAAAATAACAGGAAGTAGGTCTGGTTCTGGAAAGTACCTGTAATCATTAGCGAATTCTTTAGACCTCATTGGTCTTGTTTCATTACGCTGAGAGTCATACAGCCTTGTTTCTTGTACTATCTTATTCCCAGATTCTAATAGCTTAACCTGTCTTTTTATTTCATGTTTTATAGCTTTCTCAACAAATTTAAATGAATTGACATTTTTTGTTTCTGTCCTAGTGCCTAGGTTCTTATCTCCTTTTTTTCTAACAGAAACATTAGCATCACATCTCATTGAACCTTCTGACATATTTCCATCAGATATTCCTAGATATCTAATAATAGAATGAATTTTTTTAAGATAAGATACTGCTTCTTCAGCTGAACTTAATTCAGGTTCAGAAACTATTTCTAATAATGGAGTTCCAGCCCTGTTAAGATCAATACCAGATTTATCTTTGAAACCTTCATGTATTGACTTTCCTGCATCCTCTTCTAGGTGTGCTCTTGTTACCCCAACTATCTTTTTTTTGCCTTCTTTACTGCTAATTTCTATAAGTCCACCTTCAACAATAGGGTCATCAAGTTGACTAATCTGGTAACCTTTAGGTAGGTCAGGGTAAAAATAGTTCTTTCTAGCAAATTGAGTAGGACTATTAATTTTTGCGTTTATTGATAAACCAAACTTAATTGCCATCTTCAAAACCTCTTCATTTAGAACTGGTAGCACCCCTGGCATCCCTAGATCAATATTACAAGCTTGGCTATTTGGATTTGAACCGAAAAGCGTACTTGCTCCTGAAAATATTTTTGATTTGGTAGCTAATTGGACGTGAACTTCAAGACCAATTACTGCTTCCCAGTCGGATGTTACTTTTTCCATTATTCTATTTCTGGCCAAGAATTATGCCATTCAGTATTTAATTGGTAATAATGCGCCATTCTTAGTAATTTACTTTCTTGCAGATTATCAGAAATTAGTTGAAGTCCTAAAGGCAGCCCATTATGTTCTCCACATGGCAAAGATATACCAGGAAGGCCAACTAAGTTAGCAGGAATTGTGAATATATCTTGTTGATACATTTCTATTGGATCGGACGTTTTAGCTCCTATTTCAAAGGAAGTATCAGGAGCAGTTGGAGAAATTATCATATCAACAGTCTTAAAGACTTCTTTGAAATCTTCAGAAATTAAATTTCTACATTTTTGAGCTTTTAAATAGTAAGCGTCATAGTATCCCGCCGAAAGAGCATAAGTGCCAATTAATATTCTTCTTTTAACTTCTGAACCAAAACCTTCTTCTCTAGTTCTCATATAGAGATCATCTAGATCTTTAGGGTCTTTACATCTATAGCCATATTTAACACCATCATATCGAGACAAGTTAGCAGAGCATTCAGCTGGGGCAATTACATAATATGCGGGTAAAGAAAGATCTAGGTGAGGTAAGTCAACATCAATAAATTTTACTCCAAGATTCTCGTAAATCTTTATGCTCTCTCTTATGCTTTCCTCTAGATATTCGGGAAGTTTCATAGAAAAGAACTGTTTTGGTAGTCCAACTTTCAGACCTTTCACATTTTCTTTAATTTCATTAACGAAGTTAGGGACCTTTATGTTAAGGCTGGTAGAGTCTTTAGCGTCATGACCTGACATTACTTGTAACAGGTGAGCTGCATCTTCAGCAGACTTAGATAAAACACCACCTTGATCTAGACTTGAAGCAAAAGCAATCATTCCATATCTTGAAACTCTCCCATAAGTAGGCTTGATACCAGTTAATCCACATAAAGAAGCTGGTTGTCTAATAGAACCGCCTGTATCTGTAGCTGTTGCTCCAGAAGCTAATCCGGCTGCAACAGAAGCAGCTGAACCTCCTGAGGACCCTCCAGGTACAAAGTTTAAGTTCCATGGATTCTTAACTTCACCATAATAACTAGTTTCATTTGAGGAGCCCATTGCAAACTCATCCATATTGGTTTTACCTAAAATCACAGAACCAGAATCTTCAAATTTTTTAACCACTGTAGAAGAGTAAGGGGAAATAAAATTAGATAGCATCTTAGAACCACAGGAAGTTAATATATCTTTGGTACAAAAAATATCTTTATGAGCTATTGGAATTCCATCAAGTGAATAGTTTGATTTTGATGCATACCTCTTATCAGACTCCTTAGCACCTTTAATAGCTTGATCATCTAAAACAGTTATAAAACTATTTATTTTCGAATCAAATCTTTTTATCCTATCAAGATAAGATTTAGTCAATTCTTCACTTGAAAAAGATTTTTCTTTTAAACCTTGAAGTTTTTCTTTTATTGAAAGTTTATATAGTTCACTCATATTAATCTTCGTCTTCAATCACTTTAGGAACCATAAAGAGTCCATTCATAGTGGAAGGTGCATTTTCTTGAAGATTTTCTCTATCATCTTTTTCTGTGACTTGATCTTTTCTTAAGGGTTGAGATATATCAAGAGGGTGAGACATTGGAGTAATAGATTTAGTATCAACTAAGTCCATTTTTTCGACTAGCTTAAGAATACTTTGTAATTCTTCTTTTAAAGAAGGAAGCTTTCTTTTATCAATATTTATTCTTGCTAAATAAGCTATTTGTTCTAAATCTTTATCTTTAAGGGACATAAATCTACTGTTTTCTTCTAGAAAAGTCGCTAATGTAGCACATTGTACCTTGCTCAAAAACTAAGCTATTGCTAGAGTAGCCATCTTTTAAAAAAACCAACAGATGTTAAAAAGACTAAAAGGATTATTTTCAAACGATCTATCTATTGATTTGGGCACTGCAAACACCCTAGTCTATGTTAGAGAAAAAGGAATAATTCTCGATGAACCTTCCGTTGTTGCAATTAAAACCCAACAAGGAGAGCGAACTGTTGTTGCAGTTGGTTCTGAAGCAAAAAAAATGTTGGGAAGAACACCCGGAAATATATCTGCAATTCGTCCTTTAAAAGATGGAGTAATTGCCGACTTTCAAGTCACTGAAGAGATGCTAAAACATTTTATTCAGTTAGTTCATGAGGATAGCTACATACGTCCTAGTCCAAGGATTCTAGTTTGTGTTCCTTGCCAATCTACTCAAGTTGAAAGAAGGGCGATTAGGGAATCAGTTTTAAAAGCAGGAGCCAGGGAAGTTAGGCTTATAGAAGAACCTATGGCAGCGGCAATAGGAGCTGGTTTGCCTGTAGAGGAGGCAAGTGGATCAATGGTTGTTGACATTGGAGGAGGAACAACAGAAATAGCAATCTTAGCTTTAAATGGAGTAGTTTATTCTAATTCACTGAAGGTAGGAGGGGATAGACTAGATGAATCTATTATTGCCTATGTTAGACGAAACCAAGGTGTTTTAATTGGAGATTCCTCAGCCGAAAAGATCAAACACGATATAGGAGCTGCTTCTCCTGAAGCTGAAGTTCTAGAATTAGAAGTTAGAGGTAGAAACCTTGCTGAAGGAACTCCTGTAACATTCTCTTTAGATAGCAAGCAGGTATATGATGCAATGTTGGAGCCTTTGTCTTCTATAGTACAAGCTATTAGATCTGCTCTTGAAGCTTCTCCACCTGAATTGAGTGCTGATATCTCTGAAAGAGGCATAGTACTTACTGGTGGGGGTGCTAAGTTAAGAGATATTGAAGTGTTAATTTCAAGTCAAACAGGAGTACCTGTGATTGTTGCAGAAGATCCATTAACTTGTGTTGCTAGAGGTGGAGGAAGAGCTCTAGAGATTATGGATAAATACGATATTGATTTACTCTCAACAGAATAAGTAAACTATTTTCTTTCTCTCTTTAGCTCGGTATCATCACGTAGATGAGTAGGGGAGATCATAAAGTATCCAAAATAACTGGTGAAGCAATCTTTACTATAAGACCTATCAGCTCTACGAAGTTCTTGATTTCTTCCATACTCTGTCTTTCAATCCTTACATTAGACATACAATTTAGTTTTTCAAATCACATAAGAGGATTTGCTCACGATTTACTATTTCCAATATATAAAATTGCAGAAATACCCCAAAATATTTTTAATACTTCTTCTGAAGCTTTAAGAAGAAATAAAGATCTTAGAGAAAGACTTGAGTTCTATCGAAAGGAAAATCTGAGACTTGTTTTAATTAATTCACAACTAAAGGATCTAACTGAAAGAAATAAAGAACTAGGTCTTTTGTGGGATTCTGCACAACAAGAAGAGAAATCATATTTATTAGCTAGAAAAGTCTTTCTTTCTTCAAATCCATTACAGCCATCATTAATATTAAAGGTAGAAGACCCAAGGTCCTCTGTTTTTGTTAATCAGCCTGTTCTTTCAAATGAGGGAATAATAGGGAAAATTAAATCTGTAGGTAAGATAAATAAAGAAGTTATGCTAGCGCAAGATCCCAAATCATTAATACCAGTAATCTCCTCCACCTCAAGGTTACATGGAATACTGAAAGGCAGAGGGTTAAAGAGAAAAGGTCTGTTAGTTAATATCAAAAAGACTACTTCTTTAAATGAAGGGGAACTACTTTATTCTTCTGGTCTAGGAGAAGTATTTCCACCAAACTTTTTAGTAGGAAAGATCATTAAAGTGGAAGAAAAAGTAGACAGTGAATTTCTTTCAGTAGAAGTTGAGTTCTTAAGCCTACCTGAGAGACTAGATTATTTCCTTATTTTTAATAAAGAAAGAAAAGATGACTGAAGATATAAAAAACTATTTAAAAATCTGCTTAACTTTAGTTATTTTTTTATTGCTAGATCTGCTTTCTTTCTCAACTACGTTAGATCAAATTATGCCTGCTTTTTTTCTTTTAGGGTTCATATATTGGAACATTGCTCTACCAGAAAAAATTAATCTATACTTTTCTGTATTATTTGGTTTTATTTTAGACTTTATAAACGGAAACCCTTTAGGATTGTACCCAATGATTCTAATTACTTTGTCTTATTTAGCACAAAGATTTTTCTATCAATTTAGGCCTTTGAGGTTTGTTCAGCAAGCTTTTATTATTTTTATTATTTTTTTAATTTTAAAATTTGTTTTAGCTATAGATTATAAGAATATTAATACTGAAGTATTGTCTTTAGCTGATAAAACTTATCTTTATAATTCAATAATTTTTTCCTTAGTGAATTCTTTTACTTGGATTCTTATTTATCAAGTTCTTAGAGAATACAGAAGAAGATGGATAAAAACTTAAAAA
>TARA_B100000686_G_scaffold353089_1_pt1 | contig 17496 bp, 20 predicted proteins | sample TARA_B100000686 | Tara Oceans TARA_B100000686 (sample SAMEA2622733) | marine metagenome | biome: marine biome (ENVO:00000447); feature: marine epipelagic mixed layer (ENVO:xxxxxxxxx); material: "saline water (ENVO:00002010), including plankton (ENVO:xxxxxxxx)" | depth 150 m
TTTTCCGCAAAAGCCCCGGCATGGGCCAGCGCAAGATGAGCGCCTGCGATACCAGCCATTGCCCCACCGAAGAGCGTCGCGGAAAAACGCACGGCACGGACTCGGACACCCGCGGCCTCTGCCGCCACGGGAGCCTCACCAGTTGCCCGGAGTTCGAGGCCCCATGCGGTTTTGAACAAAACGTACCAGGCTAGTGGAGCCATCACATACGCAAAGTACGCAGTAGGCGCCTGTGCAAAGAGAGCACTCCCTATAACTGGAATATCAGACAGCCAAGGGATGGCCGCCGGAGCTAGCATTGGGACCGAAAGCTCCATACCGTTTACGCCAAACACGACCTGATACAAGGCCCCGGTCATGCCCAACCCACCTATCGTAACAGCGGTACCGGTGATTATCTGGTCGGCACCAAGACCAATCGCGAACACAGCAAAGACGAAAGCGACCAGCAAGCCAGTCAGAGCGCCAAAAGCTACCCCGAGCCCTGCACCTCCGAACGCAATGGCACCTAGCGAGCCGCCCAGTGCCCCTGCAATGATTGAGCCCTCGATTCCAATGTTGATCACCCCGCTCCGCTCTGTGATCGTTTCACCCATCGCCGCAAGAGCAAGCGGAATCCCCAGCCTGACGGCTGACTCGAGGAAGAGCGCTAACTCGACCTGACTCACAGTGCCTCCTCACCGGCATGATGCCCAACTCTTGCTGCTCTTATCCGGTCGAGTCCCAGCACCGCAAGAATCACGAGTGCCTCGACAACATCCACCCAAGCGGCCGGAATACCCGCATCCCGCTGCATTGCCCCAGCACCAGCCTGAAGTGCACCGAAGAAGATCGCCGTCACTATCACCCCTCCGGGTCTAAGCCCCCCCAGCAATGCGACCGCGATCGCGGTGTATCCCCATCCATCCGACAGGTCTTCATAAAGCGCGTACGTCAGACCGGTGACCTCGACACCACCAGCCAGCCCCGCGATCGCTCCGGAAGCCAAGAATGTTAAAAGAATCACGCGATTCGTATCGATACGGCCGGCCACAACGGCAGCAGCGGGAGACGCACCAACCGCCCTAAGGTGGAAGCCGAATCGAGTCCGCTGAAGAACGAAGGCGAGCATGCCAGCAAGCACTAATGCGAGAGCAAAGCCAAGGTGAAGGCGCGTCCCAGAAATGAGCTCCGGCAAGCGGGCTGCGTCGACTATCCGATCCGTCTGAGGGAAAACTCCACGCCTCTCCTGCAGTGGCCCGTGCACCATCCATGCAGCCAAATATATGCCAACAAAATTCATTAGGATCGTCGTGATCACTTCCCCGATCCCAAGCCGGAGCTTCATCAGAGCCGGCACAAGAGCCCAGGCCCCACCCGCAACAACAGAGGCGGTGAGCGCCGAAGTTACAAGGAACGGACCGGGTAAATCCGTGAACGTCAGTGCCACCCACACTCCTGCGACAGCACCAACGTAAAGCTGGCCCTCGGCTCCGATGTTCCATACACCCGCTCGAAATGCAAGGGCCACCGCAAGGCCCGCAAAAAGCAGCGGCACGGCCCTCACTAGCGTGATTGAAACAAAGGTATTCCAACTGCCTACTGAGCCCCTGAGCATAGCAGCTGCCGCCTGCACTGGGTCGTACCCTCCCAGCATGAGTAACACAGCTGCGACCCCCAGCGTCATCGTCACGGCCCCTAAGCCAAGAAGTGCGGTTTCCCTGGCTCTCTTCGGGGGTATAGAGCTATTCAATTCGAGGCTTCTCCACCGCCCAGCATCAAGGCTCCCACTCCTTCCCTGGTTTTTTGAGATTCCGACACTTCAACCATCCGACCCTTCGTCATGACCGAAACCCTGTCTGCAAGCCTGAGCACCTCATTGAGATCAGTCGAGATCAGGACAATCGCAACTCCTTCAGAGGCCAACTTAAGGAGTTCCCCCTGCACGTATGAAGTAGCCGCCACATCGAGGCCGCGAGTCGGATTTTCGGCGACCAGCATAGGCGCTTTCAGAGCGAGCTCCCGCCCAATGATCACCCTCTGCTGATTGCCACCGGAGAGAAGCTGGGCTCGTGTCTCTACAGACGGTGCCACCACCTCGAACTGTGCCCGAATCCTCTCAGCCTCGCCACGCAACACGCCCCAGGGCATCATTACTCTAGACCCAAATTCCGCCATCCGGGAAAGCGCTAGTGCCACATTTTCGGTGAGGTCAAAATCGGCTACGAGACCCTCGGCATGCCGATCCTGGGGAATGAAAGCGACCTCTTTAGGGATGTTAGCTAGACCCAGGCTCGGAGACTTACGTCCTGAGAGAATAAGTGCCAAATCATGCTGACCATTTCCTTCTACGCCTGCTATGCCTCGTATTTCCCCAGCCCTTACCTCCAGCTTTACATCTTTCAGGCGATCGGCATACACACCAACCAAACTCGCAACCACCATCCTACCGCGCTCGGTTGATGGTGACGCCGCACTCGCGCCACCGGGCACCTGGACAGTGCCCACAGCCACCGAGTCACTCGATGGACCGGCCTGCCCTCCCATCGCCACCTCATCGGCAATCCCGTCTCCTATCATCTCTGCAACTAATTCCCGAACAGAGACCTGGGACCTCGGTGCAGTCATAACACTACGACCAGCTCTAATAACTGTCAGCCTATCCGAGACAGCGAGAACCTCATCGAGCTTGTGAGCAACTAGCGCAACTGCGCGACCGTCACGGGCCAGATCTTTCAATACTGAGAAGAGTCCATCTGCTTCTTCGGGTGTCAGCACTGCCGTCGGCTCGTCCAGAATGAGAACCTGAGGGTCCCGCAGAAGAGCCTTGAGAATCTCGGTACGCTGACGATCTCCGACACCTAGCTCGGACACGTTTGCCTCCAGTGGCACCCGCAACCCTGTCCTCTCCATCTTCGCTTCAGCCGCCGCGACGGCTGCGGTAAGCGAGTGGCCCCTCACGCCCAGCCTTAGATTATCACGCACTGTGAGTGCAGGGACTAGAGTAAAATGTTGATGCACCAGACCGATTCCGCGGGCCCAAGCATCCCGGGGGCTGCGCAACTTTACCGAGGAGCCCTCTACTTCGATACCGCCCGAGTCCGGTGACACCAGGCCCCCAAGCACGTTGAAGAGTGTGGACTTGCCGGCACCGTTCGCACCGAGCACCCCATGCACCTCCCCAGAATAGAGATCCAGGTCAGCGCCAGACAGTGCTTGGATTAACCCGAAACGTCGCTTGATACCTTGCAGACGGACAAAAGGTTGGCTCACCCTAGTGATCCTCGGGCTCGCCCTCCACGAAGACTACCCGTGGTACGTCGATCTCCCCTGCTCTAATCAAAGCCTTGGTGCTTGAGATACGCTCAAGCTCCTCATCCGATAAGCGATCGCGTAGCATCGGGTTGATAACGAACTCAATCACACCCTGTTCGGTATTTGCATAGATCGGAGCACCTCCAACATTTCCCTCCTGCCACATCTGAGCAGTAGTGTGGAATGCATCCGCGATTCGAATGACCACACTGCCTAGAACAACCTCAGGGGCTAACTCATTCTGATCACTGTTCATCCCAATGGCGTAAGCAACACGACCTTCCTCCACTACTTCCCTGACAGCCTGGAACACAGCCAGGGAAGCATTATCTAAATTATGGATGATTACATCAGCGCCCTGGCTCAACTGTGCGACCGTAGCCTCTTTCGCCGCCGCTAAGTCATCCCAGTCCCCTGTATAGACTTGCAGCACCTCAATTTCGGGATCAACAGCATGCACACCAGCCTCGAAGGCTAGAAACGCGCCACGCGCTGGCGGAATTTCAACACCCCCCACCATCCCCACGACTTTCGACTCCGTCACATACGCAGCGGTCACGCCAGCCAGATAGCTTCCTTCTTCCAATCGGAAAATTAAAGGCACCACATTAGGCGAAACACGCCCACCGCCAGACACCACGATCGTTACGTCTGGGAATTCCTGTCCCGCCCGGATTGCCGCATCCTGATACTCGTTACCGTGCGCGAAAATAATCCCGTAGCCGGAAGACGCGTAGGCAATAAACGCCTCATCAAATTCAGCAGGGGTCGCCGTTTGCTGGTGACTCACAGAGGCGCCCATGGAGTCTTCAATCATCATAAGGCCAGCATACCCTCCAGCATACCAACCTACATCAGTGACTGGGCCCGCGGTGAGGAGTGCGGCTCGAAAATCACTTTCCGGCGTATCCGACCCCTGACCAACGCAGGCAGTAGTGACCCAAATCAATGCAGCAGCGAGCGGTTGCAACTTGAGTTGGCTCATGTACCCATTTCCGATTTTCATAGCTTTCTTTTTCATAAATCAGAGGTGTTGTCCGCGCTTTGGATAAACCTGTGGCTGTCGGAGGTTCAGTGCGCTGGATATGTTCGGGCCACAAATTCCGCGCAGCGAGTACCAACCCCTCGCGGACACCGCCGTCACCCCCTCGGAGATCGCATGACTGAGCAGCGCGGAAACTGGACCTCTAGTGCCGGATTCATACTCGCCGCCACCGGAAGCGCCATCGGCTTAGGTAACCTCTGGAAGTTCCCATTCATCACCTGGGAAAACAACGGGGGGGCCTTCGTACTAGTGTATCTCGTATGCATCGCAGCTGTCGGGCTTCCGATAATGATGGCGGAGCTTTTGATAGGCCGGAAAACGCAGAAGAGTGCGGTTGGAGCCTTGAAAGAAGCCGTCGGGCCCGCCTGGGGCTTGGTGGGGCTTTGGGGTGTACTCTGCGGCTTCACCCTGCTCAGCTACTACACCGTCATCGCCGGTTGGTCACTTTACTTCTTCGCCAAGACGGCGGGTTGGATGGTAGGGGGCTTCCCGACGGGGACATCGCTAGGGCAGGTTTTCAGCGAACAATCGGCGAATGGGGGGCTGCAGATAGCGCTCTCCCTGGGCTTTAGCGTGGCAACCGTGTCGGTGGTGTACTTCGGCGTCCAGAAGGGAATCGAGAAGATAGCTCGACTATTTCTGCCCGTGCTCTTTCTGATCCTGGCCCTGCTCTTCACGGTTTCCTTCGCGATGGACGGCTCCCGAGAAGCGCTCACGTTCATCTTCCGGCCCAGCTTTAACGAGCTGGACGGAGGTAGCGTTCTCGAAGCTCTGGGGCATGCCTTCTTCACGCTCTCTTTGGGCATGGGCGCAATGATCACCTACGGATCGTACATCGCGCGCAATCAGTCGATCGTGAAGGCCTCAGGTGCGATCGTTTTGCTCGATACCGTTATAGCGTTGGTCGCGACAGTTATCATGTTTACGGTCATTTTCACGGCAGGCATGCAAGACCAGGTGGGTGACACCGGTACCGTGGGCATGCTCTTCATCTCGCTTCCTCAGCTGTTCTTCGCGGAGGGCATAGTGCCGGGAGGCTCGTTTCTGGCACCGCTATTCTACGTGCTCGTCGCGCTCGCCGCCCTGACATCGACCATGTCCCTACTGGAGGTCGTTACATCCTACATCATCGACGAGCACGAAATCGAACGCGGAAAAGCGACGCTCGCATGCGGCAGCGTAGTCTTCCTATTCACGATTCTGGCAGCCCTCTCCTTCGGTGGTGCAGATTTCGCGAGCAACCTCTCGGCACCGGGCCGTATCGGGGACCTTCTTTTCGCTGGCAAGACGAGCTGGTTCGGCATGGCTGATCACTTCGTATCCAACTGGATGCTTCCAACTGGTGGCCTGGCGATCACCGTCGCTGCCGGTTGGTTCATGACTCGAGAATCCACCGAAAGCGAGCTGATCGATGAGAAGGTCCCGGGATGGTTCAATTACGACACATGGCGCTTCTTTATCCGCTACATCTCACCGGCAGCGGTTGCTGCTATCGTGGTCGCTGTCCTCTTCTTCGGTGTAGACTTCAGCTAACCGAACCGGTGCCAGATAAAGCTCTCGGGCCCTATTACCGTTGTTTGGGCTGACCGATGGAACTAGAATCTTATTCTAGATTTGGAGGGAACCATCGCCGCACCCAAGCCCGCGCAGATCCGTGCACCTAAGCAGTTACGCTCTAGGCGGACCCTAGAACGCATAGTGGCGGCTTCACTTGAGCTTCTCGAGACCGAAGGCCTGACTGGGCTAACCGTCCATAAGGTAGTCGCCAAAGCTGGGTCGTCCGTTGGATCGTTTTATGCTCGATTTGATGGGAAGGAGGACCTTCTCGACTACCTCGGCGAGCGCGTTTGGACCGAAGCGCTAGAACGATGGGAAGTCGCACTCGAAACCCGTGACTGGTCAACACTCAGCCTGGATGAAGTTGTAGAAGGATCTGTTGGCTTGCTCATAGACGCGCAGCGGTCTCGATCAGATTACCTGAAGGCCCTTGATTGGGCCTCGGGCCGTCAGAACGACGCCTACGAACGATTCAGGGGGGAACTGCTATTGGGACTCGGCCGACTCCTCCTAGGCCAACGCAAATCTATAACTCATCCTGACCCTGAACTAGCTGTACGCATAGGCCTGCGAGCCATTCTTGGCACCGTGGACGCAGAAATTCGAGCTACCGAGGATCGCTTGGACCGCGACTCACTCGCAGCAGAAGCTCGAACGCTACTCTTGGGATACCTCACCGGAAACGCTAGCCCCGCCGCCCAACCAATTGGGGTGGACTTCTTCGATGTGTGGGGCTAAGCCAGCAGCTCTTGAGATCTTTAACCTTTTCCGGGTTCACCTATCTTGAGTCCTGCAGTTCGCCTTCCAGTCAAGCTGCAACGTTATACCCATCCAGGCGTATCACCTTTATAACGGGCAAAAGAATAACCAAGCCCAAAGAGAATACGGCATCTGATTGATATCCATGAGCAACAAGCTAGGTGACATAAAAGCGGTGCTTTGCGCCGCCCTCGTAGCGAGTGGAGCAAGCGCCCTGACGGGCTCTGCTTTGGCAGCGCAGGAAGGGACAGCGGCATCACTCGCCGGGCTCGTTTTCGACAGCACACAAATGGCTCCGCTTGTAGGAGCTAGAGTAGCCGTGATGGGGACAAGCTCTGTGAGCACAACCGACGAAGGTGGACGGTTCCTGCTAAGTGACGTCCCGGCGGGCGATTATTGGGTGTCCTTCTTTCACCCCCGCTTGCAGGAACTCGGAGTCAGTGCGCCCCCCAAGCAGGTCGCTCTCTCTTCTGGAGTCACGGGGAATACGATTCTGGCCGTACCATCTGAGGAAACGTTGCTAATGGGGTGGTGTTTGGCCGAGCAACCTCCAGCGGGCTCAGCCGCCATCGCTGGAATCGTCACCGATTCCATCACCGGCGTACCTATGCCGCGGGCAATCGTAACCGCCGAACCTATAAGTCGGCTGCCGGGCCTACGACCGGTCGAGGTCCGCACCGATGATACCGGCTACTTCCGCATGTGCACGTTACGCGGCGACTTAGACACGAAGCTGCAAGCACATTTCGGAACAAGCTCAGGCCGAAGCATAGAGGTCTACGTGCCGGCCGGAGGTGCGATGCTACAGGACCTGATCCTCCTTATGTCCTCAGAGGGGACCCTCGCAGGACTCGTCCTCGACTACTTAACCGGTGAACCTGTAACTGGGGCCCTAGTCTCAGTCGCTGGCACGTCAAGCTCATCGCTTACAGACAACGCGGGTCGCTTTCTGATAGACGATTTGCCACCCGGTCGACATCTAGTGACGACAGACCACATCGCCTTCGAAGAACGAACTGACTCAGTGACGATCTTCAGTCAGGAAACGGTTGACATTGAGGTGACCCTGGCAACCCAGGCACTGGAGGTAGAGGGTCTAGTGGTGACGGCTCGGACTCGTTTCGGAAGGACTAGCCTAGCGGGAGATGCTAAGCGGGCCGACTTCATCTCACGCGAGGAAATCGAGGCCATGCTGCCCCGAGTGAGGGCCACAGAGGACCTGCTTCGCAACATGAACGTGCCAGGTTTTCGTATACGACGTGTTGAAGAACAAGACCCAATCACAGGTGTCAGGGTTCCCGTCCTCTGTATCGAGGTAAGCCGACGCGGAGGCGGGGAAGGTTGCGTGATGGCCTCAGTCGCACTGAACGACGTGCTGATCCCCTTCCCTGAACAGTTTCTTATAGACCTAGATCCAAACATTATCGATCGGATTGAAATCCTAAGTCCAATAGACGCCGCGTTCCAATTTGGTACTGCAGCCGGTAACGGCGTGGTGGCTATCTACACGCGATAAGCTTCTGCATAATCTGCCTGAAAACAGCAGCTATCGAGTCAGGGCATCAAGGTTTAGGCTCGAGGCATCCACATACCAAATATCGTAATCACCACTCGCGCCGCGGCGATCGCTAGCAAAGAAAAAGGTGCGACCATCCGGCGAGAAACTCGGATACCCATCGTTAAACGCTGAGTTAAAAGGGGCTGGGAGATGCACTGCCGAATCCCACCCATAGGCATTGCGACGCGAAACGTAAAGATCTTGGTTACCTGGAGCCGCCGCATCTCTGTAAGCTTGGAAAATCAGAAAGTTCCCACCCGGAACAAGCGCCGCATTCGACTCATCACCTGTTGAATTCAATGTTAGCGCAACAGGGGATTCGTATGTGCCGTCAGGCCCGACTTTAGACCTATAGATGTCTGCACCCCAATCAGGATCAGCCCGAGACCAGAAGAGGATGGACCCATCTGGAAGCAGAGAGGGACCCATCTCCACACCTGAGCCGAAGTCCTCTTGGTTCAACCTCGGTTGATTAACTGCACCCCTCAGCGGAGTCGGTATTCCCCACCCACCTTCAGTCCGCTCACTGATCCATATGTTGTCACTCCGGTCTCCGGACTCAGGCATAGAGCGACGAGATACGAAGATCATCGACGATCCGTCACTCGAGACGTGCGGAGCCTCGTCATGAACACTTGAGAACAACCAGCGGACGGGCTCGCTCCACATCCCCCCCCGAAAGTATGATACGAATATCTGAGGCTGCCCTCCCCGGGGGCGGCGGGTAAAATAAGCCTCCCTAGCATCGGGACTGAAAGTGATGCCGTACTCTCTCATATCTGTGGAGATTACTCGAGGCTCAAAGAGACTAGGGCGGACAGGCGAGGACGTTGTCCAACTGGCGCTCGATTCAGTCCCGCAACCCTGGAGCAAGATTGTCAACAAAAGCAACAAAGTGCGTGCCCATAACGAGTCCCGCTGACCGAAATCAATCGTTACTCGCTCGCTCATGTTGAAGCGCTGTCCCTCCAAACTCCCGCTGGATCTGCTCGCGACACCATAGGCGCTGAGACATTGCAGCGTAATTCCGAAACCTTAGTCATTGCGAAGACCACAACCTTAAACTGGCTTCTAGGGGCCTGCTCCACCCACGTCTCCTGAGCCTTCCTGGAGTGATTGTAGTTCGTTGTGAGCTGCCGTCAGTACGTCACGAAAAACCTGCAACGGCAACGCACCCTGGATAGGTGGCCATCCGATGACCACAAAGGTGGGCGTTCCTCGGACCCCTAGTTGTTGGGCGAGAGTAGTCGCCGACGCGATTCTCGGAATTCGCTCATCCAAGGCAAGGCATGCGTCAAAGGACCTCATATCGACTCCCAATTCTGAAACCCAACCATGTACTAAAGCCTCCGGCTCCGAGCTTCCCTTCCAAGCTGCCTGATCCGCCCAAAGGCGACCATTTAATACCTCGAACGCATCTGGGCTTTGAGCGTAGGCACACTCAGCGGCTTCGGTGACTGCGAGAGAGTTCTCAAACATACCCGTGATATAAGGCACAAACTTCCACTCAACCATTCCCGCCTCGATAAACTCTTCAAGGATCGGGCCGAAGCTTTCCTCGTGAAACTTTCGGCAATACCCGCAACCGTAATCGGACATTTCCAAGACTTTCACAAGCGCTGTGGTATCGCCACGGTTAAAACCCACTTCGGCGACTGACACCCGCGGTCCCTGAGACGCCAGAGATTCGTCGACGGCCAGTGTCGTCGAGACACCGTCCCCCGCCGGCTGTGCCAAGAGACTACGTGTGATGTCCTCGGTCCCGTCTGCAGCATCAGAACCAGAATCACCCGAAGAACAGGCTAAGGTGGCCGTAAGTGCAAAAACGAAAAACGCTCGGAATCCAGCTTTCATCAGATTTCCAAATTGATAACCTGACCCATCCCTGCCAGGAACGCAGTCAGACTAGCGAAGCGACCAGTAACCATAAGCAAACCAATCACGATCAGCACGGTGCCCGCGAGGCGCTGGAGAACCGCCATCCACTTTCGGGCTCTCATGCTACCGGCAATAAGCCAATTGAACGAGACGGACGAGAGAATGAACGGGATACCTAGCCCCAGCGCGTAGGCCGTCAACAGCCCCATACCCTGGACCATAGTCGCCTCAAGGCTCGCGTATAGAAGAATCGAACCAAGGACCGGTCCTATACAAGGAGTCCAGCCAGCGCCGAATGCGGCGCCGACAACGACAGAACCGACAGCCCTAACTGGCTGCGCGCTCACTTGGGGACGGAGGTCTCGGTACAGCACCGGCAGCCTAAACACACCAGCCAAGAAGAGTCCGAACAAGACCATCACCACACCTCCAACCCTGCTCAGCCCAGGTAAAGCCTGCGTCACAGCTGCCCCAAAAGCTGTTGCTACTAGGCCCATGGTCATAAAGACACAAGAAAAACCGAGAACGAACAGAGAAGAATGGACCACTGCGCGCTTCCGGACGAGCCGCGTAGGGTGCTCAGCCAAATCCCCGAGCGTTAACCCTGATATGAAGGCTAAGTAGCTGGGGACAACCGGAAGTATGCAAGGCGACAGGAACGACACCAGTCCGGCCATAAAGGCAAGCGGTAGAGAGACCTGGATCTCCATCACTGAAAAGCGCTCAGATAGGAGACCACGCCCTCCTTAAAAGCCACCTCAAGAGTCCCGAAGGTGTTCTCAGAATAGTGGAACAGTGACGAGGCGTTGGCTTTCTCCCCCAAAAACATACCCCTAGCACAGTAGAGAGCTGCTCGCGATCGCGGCGCCTCTTCGGTGAAGACTAAAAGCGTCGGCATCACAGATGCATCAACGACGGCGGACCCACAGAACCAGAGCAAGTCCCACCGCAGCACCAAGCAGCGCGCCACCTGCGATCCTAGTGAAACCTGAGCCTCCAAACGTATCTGGTGGACTGAGCGGATGTTCATCAGAGGCCATTCCGACATCGTCATCCTTGTCCTGCCGAGCTTCCTTAAATCGATCTGTGTTCACATAACTCGTAGTCTGACTTTCACTTCCAGACCATGCACAGCTTGCACAATGCAATTTATCCTGATCTCGGGCCGTTCGGTTAGGCCATCCGACCTCGTCACCGCAAAGCGGACACGACCTGCCGCTGCTAAGGACCTTGAGCGCTGTATAGAGCGCTCCCTTAGACAGATCGAGTTCTTCCGCGATGTGATTGACGCTGCGGTCCGAGCCCCAATATAGCTCGTTGGCATGCGCGGCGATCTCCGGCGTGACATCCGAGGCGTGCATGGTGTCTTCTCCTGCCTTGACCCGTCTTACTGGTTAGGAGAACATAACGCCCCGTCACGGCGGCCGCACAGCCGTAAGTCTGGGTCCGACAAAAAGTTCAACCTTACAGCACAACATACCCTTGTCACACGGCGCTCGCAGAATCTCGGTTTCCCACGGCCACCTTGAGGCTCTTTTTAAGGAGCCCGAAAGGACAATCCGAGGCGGCGCCATCATATGCCACCCCCATCCATTACACGGTGGCACCATGCATACAAAAGCGGTTTACCGAGCCGCGCAGGGACTCAACGACGCCGGACTCGTAACGCTCCGCTTCAACTTCCGTGGAGTCGGAGGCAGCACTGGCAGTCACGACAGCGGGATCGGAGAACAGGATGACCTTCGGGCGGCAATAGACTGGCTGGAATCTGCGTACCCACATATTCCGCTAGTTGTTGGCGGGTTTTCATTCGGCTCTATCGTTGGGCTTTCAGTAGGTGCGGGGGACAAGCGAGTAGTCAGCCTGCTGGGTCTAGGCCTACCCGTAGACTTAGACAACCGATACGACTACAGCTTCATCGCTAATGCTGGGAAGCCCATTCTTATTGTTCAGGGTGACAACGACGAGTTTGGGCCCGGTGAGAAGGTCGCCAGCTTGCTCTCGCCACTGGGGAATCACATTACGCTAGTGCGTATACCCGGAACGGACCATTACTTCGACAGTAGCCTCGGAGAACTTCGTACAGCGGTTCGGGGGTACTATGAGACAGGTCCAGGGGCAAAGCTTCTGGCCATCATCTAATTCGAGGTAGACATGCGTAACCGGGAACGCGTATTGCAAAGCCTAGAAAACGTATACCGAGCGGCGTTCTCAAAAGCAGAAACAGCCGGTGACGAACAGAAAATGGAGGCGATCGACAGGGATTATCAGAAAGAACAACTGAAACTCGAGGTCCTGCTCGACATCCGAGATCTCCTGCAGCCCGAACCAGAGGACCTCGCCGACCGAACAAGCTCACTTCTCGAGAAAGCTCAAAACATCCGCAAACTCACAAAACTCCGTTGATATGAAGATCTATACCAGGACTGGAGACACTGGGGAAACCGGCCTGTTTGGAGGGAAACGCGTCCTGAAAGACAACGTACGCGTTGACGCCTACGGCACCGTAGACGAGTTAAACGCAACGATCGGATGGGCTATAGCCCAAGTCAACGATGCTGAGATTCGAGATCGGCTAGAGTTACTACAGCATGATTTGTTCTCACTTGGATCCAATCTCGCTACCCCACCAGTTCAGGAGAAGCGGAAAAAACCTAAGCTGCCTGCGATGCCGACACAGAGAGTGGAAGAGATGGAAGCCTGGATTGATGCCGCGGACACCGAGCTCCCAGCACTGCGTGCCTTTGTGCTACCCGGAGGGTGTCCCGGAGCCGCTGCTCTCCATGTCGCTCGAACGGTTTGCAGACGAGCAGAACGAACGGTGGTGCGCTTATCTGGGATCAAGGGGTCGGAGGTCGAACTTCTTACCTACCTAAACCGTCTATCCGACCTGTTGTTCACACTGGCTAGACTCGAAAACCATCGGAACGGGATGGGTGACGTTGAGTGGGTGAAACACCCTGAATCCGAGCCGAGCATATAGACCCACAAGCCCCGATCAGCCAAAGTCAACCTGCCAGCACACCCAAAACCCCTGGACCCCTAGTTGGTAATACATTGGCCGCCAGGGTTCACGTGCCCGCATCTCGGCATTGAAGGTTTCTGCTTCTTAGATGCTTGCCACGTTCGGTTCACCTTTAGAGGTTTTTGGCACCCGACAAAATCTTCCGGACCAGCAGGACCCATGGCCTACATCATCGCCCAACCATGCATCGAAGCTAAGGACGCGAGTTGCGTTGAAGTCTGTCCCGTCGACTGCATCTACGAGGGCGAGGATCAATTTTATATCAATCCGGACGAATGCATCGACTGTGGAGCATGTGAGCCTGAGTGTCCCGTTCAGGCAATCTTCCCAGACACGGATGTGCCGAGCGAGTGGGCCTCGTACACCAAGAAGAACGCGGATCACTTCGAGTAGGGCGATGGCGAGAAGCCAGTCCGTGAGAGCAAAGAGCCCCGCTACCGCACGCTACCAAAAGCACAATCGCCTTTTTTACCTGAAGGTTACATTGGATCTTATAAGCCGAGTTCCCTGATGCGCTCAAGCGAAACAGGAACCTGAGTCTCACCTAAGGAGTTGGACTTGGGCGTACTCGGTTCTTCTTTATCTTGGCGCACCAAGAGAATCGTCGTCACGAGCGCTGCTGCACTCAGTAGCCCGATGGTAAACTTCTTCATGACGATTCCTCCAATTAAGCATAACGGTTGGTTGGGACCGCTCCGCGCGCTGGCACCTCATATGTTTTACTATCGAGTACCTCTTGGGTTTCATTCAGACCTGTATCGACATGAATTATGAGCGGGAAAGGTTTATTGACAAAGCCTATAAAGGTGATCCCGTAGCTCTAACGGCTTGGCTTGTTTCAATCCCGTCGGTAAACCCAGCCCTAGAGAGAGACGGAGCAGGGGAAACCGCCATCGCACAAGCCTGCGCAGAACTCCTCGAAAGATGGGGCCTTGAGACGACCATCACCGAGCCCGCCCCTGGACGACCGAACGTAGTCGGCAGGCTTGAAGGGCAGGGGCCGACAATACTCCTAAATGGTCACCTAGACACAGTCGGTGTCACGGGAATGACTATCGACCCTTTCGAGGCAAGCTTCGACGGCAATCGCATGTATGGCCGAGGATCATGTGACATGAAGGCTGGGGATGCTGCTCTGCTTGTAACCGCTTATAGACTGGCTAAAGACGGTCCTCGGCCAAACTTGGTTGTGGCCCTAACCTCGGATGAGGAGCACGCCAGTATCGGCATGGCCGACCTCGTATCCAAAGGCGGACCCGACGCGGACTTTGCCATCGTATGCGAACCTACCAACCTCAGTGTCATGCCCGCCCACAAAGGCTTCGTTTGGATTCGCGCACTCTTCCGCGGACTGGCTGCACACGGATCACGACCTGACATCGGCGTCGATGCAATCCGACATGCTGCTTTATACCTTTCCGCCCTGGACGACTACGGACAAGAACTCAGATCGAGACCAGCCCACCCACTTCTCGAGTATGGATCGGTGCACGCTGGAAAGATTCATGGAGGAACAGCTGAATCGGTCTATCCGGACGAGTGTGAACTCCTCCTCGAACGACGGACTCTGCCGGGTGAAACCTCGGAAACGGTAGTCAACGAATTCCAGTCCGTGTTGGACGTGGTTGCAGCCAATGAACCAGCGATGGAAGCCTGCTTAGCAATGACACTAGAGCGACCAGGAACCGAGGTGGCTCCAAGCCACCCACTGGTAACTGGCTTGTTGCGATCCGGTGAAGCCTTCGAAGTCGAGCAAGTAATCGAAGGCATGACAGCTTGGGTCGACGCCGCGTTCCTAAACGAAACCGGTATCCCTGCCGTCTGCTATGGACCGGGAAGCATTGAACAGGCTCACACGGATGACGAGTGGGTCGACATTCGTCAAATCCACTCCTGTTCCAACGTTCTAGAGCACTTCGTCCGTGGTTTGGTCAGGTAAAAATCCTGACTAAACCCAAAAAGAGAACTCAGAACGACGAGCCCCCCTACCACCGCAGGCTGCGGCCCGCCGTTCCTGTCCTCCTATATCGGGTGGTTACCGAGAACGCCTACTGGTAACCATGATCGCCCCGCCAGCATGCCCAGTCCCAAAACGCGTGGTTGCGTCACTAGCGCTCATGAACTGCATCTGCTCGATGTCGCTGGTTCTCAAAGACTGCAGATCCGAGAAACTAGTGCGACGTGTCCCATCGACATAAAGCTGCACCGCGTCTCCTCCACGCGACTGGAGCCAGCGTGGACGGAGTCGATTAACAGCCTGCATAGCGTCTAGCTCAGTAAGCTCGGCAAGCTCAGCACGAACAATCCGGGTTGAAGATGCACCCGCGGGCCGACTGCTACCTCCGCCAGAAGATGCACAGCCAGCTACGCCAAAGGCCAACGCAAGGGCGAACACCAGCGTGATTCTAGTCTTATGGGACCGCATTAATGAACTCCTTAACCTGAGTGACGGCCGGCAAAGATGACGATGCAGCCTGCTTTTCGCCAGCATCTGAAAACCCCTGGACAATCAAGATCAGAGGCTCGTGTCACTCGCGCCGAAAACAAAGGGGCCGAGGCGTTATCTTTCTCCTGATATGTTGACCTAAGGATACCGTGCACCGATCCATGACGAAGTCCGAACACGAGGTCTAGGATCCCAGTGCCCGAGAGGGAGAGGCGAGCGTCAGCACCCTCAGTGAACATTTCTCCAGGGACGCTCTTATAGCCTAGACGATTTCGAGCAAAGCTAAGATCCAGGAAACATAATCCAGCATTCTCTATTGCTATCGGCGTAGTGTCCTGTCCAAATAGGCCTTAAGGCGGTTCCACGCATCTAAGCCCGCTGCGCTCCGTGCATCCAAATCACCATCCACTCGAAGCCAAAATCCGTGGTTTACCTCATCGTAAATGTGCAAGTCATGCTCGATTCCAGCAGACCGAAGTGCGACCGCGAAGGCCTCAACCTGTTGCGGCGATGGACCGTTGTCTTCCCTGGCAAAGGTCCCATAAACCTCATGATCCATAGCAGCTAGAACGGCCGGATCATCAATCAAGCGACCATAAAAGATGGCTGTAGCATCGTGATCGTCACCGTCCAAGCCAAACGAGAGAGCGACACCTCCACCAAAACACCAACCCATCGCACCGACTCTCCCTGAGACGTCCGGCCGAGCCTTCAGGAAGCTGACTGCAGCGTTTAGATTGCTCACCAACGCCGACATATCCGCCATTGCTTCCTGCATCAGTGCAATGTTCTCCTCTGGACCGCTGCCAGTACGACCCTGATAGAGATCAGCCGCCAGGGTGACATAGCCTTCCGCCGCAAAGTCATCTGCGATCTGCCGAACACGATCCACTAGTCCGTTCCATTCGTGGATTACGACAAGTGCAGGAAAGGGGCCCTCTCCCTCCGGCACGGCTATATATCCGGTGGTTGCCATGTCACTGTCTAGGTAGTTCACGGCTTCCCCTGATAGGTCGCCACCATTTCCAAGAATCGCTGGCGGCATCTCTCCAGGGGCTGTCGGAGCGAACGGAACCCGGGACTCCCCCTCTTCCTGAACCGACCCGAGATTGGGGACCTCAGTATCATCAGATGTCGGGCGACACGAACCGAGGAAACACACCATGGCAGAGAGGAAAACCGCACTAAAAACTCGAGATTGATGGTTCATGAAACGACCGGGTCAAGACTGCGAAAAAGAGTGAGTTATAATACGCTGACAGAGCAGGGGGGGCACAGCACAACTTAGGACAGGTGCAACACCCGGAGGTCTTGTCAGGTATATTCAGTAGCTACATTTACACATACTTGTTCGATGACCGGAGAGCGCTTGCACCAAAACAAAGTTTTCCATCACTCAATTGAGCAAAGATTTTAAACGAAACAAATGGCGCCTCTTAAGCCGCCGAAAGGATAGGTGAAATGCTACTTCGCTCCGACATAACAGCTGCACTGGCTGCGGTCGTTGGCATCGCACTTGCCGTGCAGGCTGACGGTAATACCCAGATCAAAGACCACGCCACTACTGCAGTTACGCAACGCGAGGTCAGTTTCACGGAAGAGGTGTTGCCAATCCTTGAGAAGTACTGCGTGGAGTGCCACAGCGAAGACAATGCCGAGTTAGGCCTAAAACTGGACACTTACGAAGGTGTTATGGGTGGATCTGACTACGGTACTGTCGTAGAGGCAGGGGATGTCGACGCCAGTTTGCTCATTGACATGATCGCATCTGGTGATATGCCGGACGGGGGCGACCCAATGCCAGCGGAGGAACTCGACGTGATCAAGGCCTGGGTTACAGAGGGGGCTCAAAAAAACTGAAGCGCGGTCTCTAAGATCCTTATGAGGGATCCAGTAAACAAACGCGTTTGACCAAAACTCAGGAACCGGACGTC
>TARA_B100000686_G_scaffold101816_2_pt1 | contig 17449 bp, 17 predicted proteins | sample TARA_B100000686 | Tara Oceans TARA_B100000686 (sample SAMEA2622733) | marine metagenome | biome: marine biome (ENVO:00000447); feature: marine epipelagic mixed layer (ENVO:xxxxxxxxx); material: "saline water (ENVO:00002010), including plankton (ENVO:xxxxxxxx)" | depth 150 m
CTATCTCGATATTTTATTGTGCCAAACGAACAGAGACTATTTGAAATCACTCCAACTCTACCAAAAATCGAATACACAGAGAAATCATCTCCTAAGAAATATAAGAGAAGGGGCATCATCCGCTACAGAGCTGGAATTTTGGGATGAACAATTGTCAAAATTAGGAGCAAACATAATAATAGAACGTTTACACGCGATTGAGACCTTATCTATAAATGCAAGCCAGCTACATTCCGAAATGAGTGCGGAAAATGAGAAAATGAAAATCTCTTACAGGCCATCTGCTCCATTAGATGAACAACACGAATTGGCAAACCTGCAAGGATTGTTACGGGAAAGCTTAAAGATGTCTCAACCCAAAGACATATCAATGGCAGCTACATCGGTTGGCCCCCATAGGGACGACATTGAAATATCCATATCTGGCAAAGAGGCAAGCAGATTTGCATCCAGAGGCCAATCACGAACTGCCGTTTTATCTTTAAGATTATCTGAGGCTATGTATCTAGAACAACAAAGAGGAAAGAAACCCATTCTCTTGCTTGATGACGTATTTTCGGAACTAGATCAAAGCCGTAGAGCCCTGATACTGGACCGTATTTCCGAGTACGAACAATGCATTATTACCACTTCAGATACACCATCAAATAATGATTTATTTTCAAAATCCTCCAACAAACTAATGATTGAAAATAACTCCATTAACGAATTTACAGGCTGAAAGTAACATAAAGCCATGAAGCAGATCAATCGAGCCATCATATTTGCTGGAGTATCTCATTTATCAACCGTGGTCATAGGAATCGTATGGATATTGCTTCTTACCACCAACAAGAAGATAGACTCCGATAGTCCTGTCACAATTAGTATAGAAGACTCCATGTTAATAATATTGTTCCCATGGATAGTCACCGGGGTAGCATTATTATCTACTGTGATGGCAAACCCAACTCGGGCTCCCCTAGATCAAAATACTCAATCCACCGTGATTTGGAGATGGCGATCGTATTCATGGGGCGCGGCGGTAATAATGATGATATTCATCGTACTATCGTTCGAATCAACTGGATGGATTTACTTGCCTACATTGATCCTGTCAGCCATAACCGCACTTCTTAACAGATAGTATGTCGACGAAGTTCTTTGGCTCAAATCAGAGATTAACGATAACCGAGTCACAATTAGACCTTTCAAGTCCCCTGAACAAGTTGTAAACACATCATTTATTGATTTCTAAAACCCCTGACTATATCAGCGATTGATGTAGCCCCCATAACATTACCCGGAAATAGAATCATTTTTAATTCTGGGTATTTAGCTTCTGGCCCAAGCTCCAAAACTAGAACCCCAGGTAGTATTTGTCCTGGTACGATGGCTTTTCTTACTCCCATAGCATCGATAAGTAATTTTTCTGATGTCGTACCGCCTTTTGAAATAATAAACCGCGGTTTAATCTCTTGGTTAGCTACTATTTTAGCCAACGTATCAGTTATATTTGAGCCAATCTCCAAATATTCCTCTGGGGTAGACCCTGTGATAACGTCCCGACTCGTGTAGAGTACGACGTCTCTTGAGGATGATAACGCATCATCAACTCTTTTAATGACTGATGAGACAAGCTCCGGCGCCTCTGACAAAACTGACTCAACATCCATATTAATTCCTTCGACATATGGCAGTTTTAAGAGTTCATTCAGTTGATCCGTGCTACTAGGGACGTGAGAACCCACAACTATCAGACCCCCTCCCGATTCATTAGCAACTACCTCCTTACTGGTAAGAAGAGGATGTTCAGATTGACCTATCCTAGACCTTATAAAGGAGGCCGTAGTCCGATACATAAACTGTTTCCCGTTTGATTCAGCACGAAGACAAGCCAAAGTAAAGACATCAACATCTCTCATATCAGCAGCATTAACTATGCAAAGTTTTTTTTCTTGAAGTGACATGAGGATATCTTGGACCCTATCAGGGCCTCCCACTCTTATATCTTCTATTGATATTGAGAGCACTTTACTTGCCTGGACTTCTCCGCCAAATTTCTCTTCCATAAAATTTCTAAGATTTGATGATTTATAGCCAAAAGCTGCATCATGAGCAAACGCCGTTTTTGCAACAGGAACTAGCATGTCTCCATCTAACACATAATGAACATCATTTATCGTGTATCTGCCACCTTCCCAAAAGAAGGCCAGAAATAATAAAGCATCATAATTTGGCATAAACACATCCGCCAAGGCCAATATTTCACTAGGAAAATGACCTCGAAGCGTGGAATCAGACCTTGAGATGGCAGAAATTTTAGTACCGTATGACTCCGACACTTGTCGGAGGTTTTTTCCAACCTGCTTATTAATTGAATCAGCTTCAAACTTCGTTTTAGACCTAGTATTAAGAAGAATAAAAGAAGCTTCCTGGTCACTTACAAGCTCTTTTTCAAGGCTTTCCACTGACCAGTCTGTGAGCAATGATACGTTCTCTACAGTCTGGGAACCAGTTGGATCATCGTCAAGCGAAAAAACCCTCACGGGATTTTTGCGAATCTCTTCTTGAATATCTGGAATGGGATCGATCGGCCACGGTTTAGGAAGATTTCTCAAGGCTTCTTTCAATTTGATACTGGGAAAAACCATCTGCTGCCTAATCTCTAAAATCCATCACACGTGTCTCGATACTTCAGATTGACTATGAAAACCAAGCAAATTAGGCAGGTTCAAACATAGGTAATGCAATGTTGCCTTCTCCTTGATCGTGCCAAAAAATTTTGACCTTCATGCCACAATGAATATCCTTTATAGGCTCAGCAATATTAACAATATTAGTAAGTATCCTGAAACCTTCTTCAAGATCTACATAAGAGACAGCATAGGGACCTAAATCTTTAAATGCCGGGTGTCGACTTTGCATTACAACACTATAGGTGTAGACCTCGCCTAAACCTTTTGAGGCATGCCATGTGTTATCCAGTGAACCACACAAAGTACAATGCGCACGGGGATAAAATATTATTTCTTCACAATCATCACAAACTTGAAACTTGAGTTCTTTGTTCTTTGTCGCTTCCCAAAACAACTCTGTATCGGGTTCTGGAAATCTGGGTTGTGGTCTTAAAGCCATATCATTCTCCCTGTAATTGCATCAATTCGCCGCAAGAACAACGGCTGCTGTTGAATGGCGAGCCCCAAGGGAGCCTCCATTACCGACTGCAACGGCCAACTTTGCTCCATCAACTTGCGATGTGGATTCGCCTCTTAGTTGTCGCGTAGCTTCCAGCAAAAGAAAAATCCCTCTTTCCCCCGGATGGTTTGAGGAAAGGCCTCCACCATCTGTATTTAAAGCAGGGCCACCCGGTTGGTCAAATTGTAATATTCCTGAACCAACGTAATCTCCTCCTTCCCCTTTCTTACAAAATCCCAAATCCTCAATCATGCACATGACCGTAACAGAAAAGGAGTCATAGGCCATAAGTACATCTATTTCTTCTGGAATCACACCCGCATCTTCAAAGGCTGCTGGCCCTGATTGAGCTCCAGCGCTCACTGTAATATCGCCTCCATTTTCACGATATTTAGTTGCTTCCGCCCCTCCAATAAGCCAAACCGGCTGTTTCTTACAATTCCTCGCAACTTCCTTAGATGCTATTACCACAGCGCCTCCTCCATCCGAGACCATACAACATTCCAATAGATGCAAGGGCCAAGCTATAGTTCTTGAATCTAATACATCACGAACAGTAATCTCATTTACTCCCACAAATTCAAGGTCAGTCATAGCTTTGACGGCCCCAGGGTTCCGCATAGCATGGTATCTAGTAGCCACTGAAATATTTGCAAACTGTTCATCAGTTGTACCGTACTGAAACATATGCCTAGCTTTTACCATTCCATACGCCGAAATTAGGGTCATTCCCCACGGGTCTTCCATATTATTAAAGGGAGTTGGTACACCAACGCCTGTGTCACCTGCAGTACCAATGGCTCTTCTATCTGAATGAGCAGTAGAACCGTAAGTTAAAACTGCCACATTAGCTTTTCCAGACGCTATCGCCATCGCCGCATGGTGAGCTTGAAACTCGTAGGAAGAACCTCCAACAGAGGTTGTATCGATGTGTCTAGGTTTGAAACCCAAATACTCAGAGATCCCCAGACCACCTATGTTTTGATGAGATCCGGTATCATAAACAGCATCAACATCCTTCCAAGACAAGCCTGCGTCTTTTAATGCCCTATATGCAGATTCTGCCTTAATCTGAAGCGCGCTTACTCCAGGTGCGACCCGTAAAGGATACTCATGAATACCAACAATCGCAGCTTCCCTATCTTGGGACATACCAATTAAATCTCCTTTTTAATTACTAATAAGCACGAACTTAGCACAGGGTCAATATACCGTCAATTCAAAAATTTATTCCAATACACGTCGCGCTCAGAACATTATTGCTGGCGCCCAACCCTTAAATGATATCCAAGTAACTGAGATTTATTGAAAAACAGACCAGTTGAATATATAGTTTCACAGTGCGCATAGGATTAATAACAGATACCCATTTACCCAATCACATTCGATCGCTCGAAGAACTGGGACCTGAACCAGGCGATTTTTTATCTAACGTAGATTTGATACTCCACGGCGGAGACTTAACTTCCCCAACCGTATTAGATTGGTGCGAACAATTTGCTCCAGTACTATGTTCCACTGGAAATAATGACCCAATACCTGATCCTAGAATGTCAGACGTTCAAACATTACATGTTGAAGGGTGGTTTATAGGAATGGCCCACAGCCTTGAAGGACAGTTTCGCCCCATTAAGGATCTACAAAAGATATTCCCTTCTCCTGTGGACATAATGATATCAGGGCATACGCATCAAGAAAGATTAGAGTTACGGGAAGGAATTGTACTTGTGAATTCCGGCAGCATAACGTTTCCTCAGCATAAAGAATTACGTCTTGGAACCGTTGGGCTTCTAGATTTGGCTCCAGATACCCTTAAAGCGGAAATATTCCCCTTGGGCGAAACCCCTGGCAGTCCCAACCCAGGAACAAAATTATATTTAGAAATTTCGGGAGGGAAAGTTGTCAAATACGAAGGCCCCGTTATTATCCCTTCTTCTCTAGATTAGATAATCCGAAAATTCAAGTCGGAAACCTTTCCGTCTGCATCTATTGTGAAGAATTTTACACATGGATTGGTTTTGTCTTCCAAGGAAACGAGTCCATATCGAAAATCAACCCAACCAGATTCAACGGCCATACGAGTATCTGTATCTGAAGGGTAAGCAGGACTGTGAGTGTGTGAATGGTAAAAGGCTATAAAATCAAGCCCTTTTTGATCAGCATCTTGCATGGCATTCAGCATCTCTTGAGGATCCATAACATATCGATAGGGGCTAGGTGTGGTATTACGAATCTTATAGACTAAAGACACTTCATTTCCATTGCCTGCCAATATGCCACAGCACTCATTAGGATCATCATTTATCGCATGTTTGATCATCAAATCTACGTACTCTTTTTTCAACAATAACATTTAATAAACACCACTTTACTTACGAAAAATATTACGAAGGTACCTTGACATAAAATTAGTCACACTAGATATTATGCTCCTAGGCGGTCTAGATCTGTTTTCTGCACACGATACACAAGTGCAAGCAGGAGGATGATCATAATGCCAGCTTGGCCTTCCCATTCGATTCACTCCAGCGCGATTAATTAAACTTACTTAAACACAAATACATATCAAGGATATTTAAATTATATTACCGATATTTAAACTATGTCTTTCCCTGAAAAACCAATCTGTCTCCATGCTTCATAAATAACGACCGCCACAGCGTTGGCTAGATTAAGACTTCTATTACTAGGCATCATGGGTATACGAATCCTTCCCTCGGAGGAGAATCTTTCTATCACAGCGTCAGGTAATCCTGCTGATTCAGGCCCAAACAAAAAGGAATCACCCTCAGTATATTTTGGATCAGTATATTCTCTTTTATTCCGAGAAGATGCCACAAAAATCCGTCTTTGAGAATGAGTAGAAAGGTACGTGTCTAAATGTTCGTATTCGGTAACAATCGCAAGGTCTGAATAATCAAGGGCTGCCCGTTTTAAACGAGACTCTTCCATTTCAAACCCTATGGGCCTTATTAGATGCAGGGTGGATCCGGTATTGGCGCACAAACGAATGATGTTCCCAGTGTTATATGGAATTTCTGGTTTATAAAGGACAATATGAAAAGGCTCAGTCGTTTTATGGCTCATCATGCATTAAATTATATATCTAGTCACGCACATGCTCCAAAATACTTCAATTAAGATATGGATTATGACAAGATCGCCCATGGTATGACAAAATGGGAAGCATCTGTAACCAAAAAAGATTCAGGAGGAGATGAATGGCTAATTACCTTGACGGAAAAGTCGCGATTGTCACGGGAGCAGGCCGAGGTATAGGTGCAGGGGTAGCAAAAGCTTTAGCGTCAGAGGGTGCTAAGGTAATGGTTTGTGATATCGGAGCAACACTTGACGGTGAAGGCAAATCAAGCAGTCCTGCGGATCAAGTAGTGGATGAAATCAAATCTTCAGGTGGAGAAGCATCTCCAAATTTTACGGACATTTCCACAATGGAGGGAGGAGAATCTTTAGTTCAGACAACCCTGGACACCTACGGAAAGCTGGATATAGTGGTGACAGTAGCTGGCATACTGAGAGACCGTATGATTTTCAATATGACTGAGCAAGAATGGGACGATGTGATAAAAGTTCACCTAAAAGGAACCTTCGCTGTTTGCAAATATGCCTCTATTCTCTACAGGCAACAGAGAAGCGGACGTATCATAACCTTTGCTTCCGAGTCAGGTCTAATCGGTAATACAGGACAAGCAAATTACGCGGCAGCAAAATCAGGCATCGCTGGATTCACAAAAGTCGCAGCTAAGGACCTTGGACGATATGGGGTAACCGCGAATGTGATATGTCCCAGGGCGAATACTAGAATGACACAGTCAGTTCCCGATACGTCAAGACAGCTAAGAGAGAACAGGCCTCAGGACAGAGAAGCCGTCCCTATAGATACAGAAACCCACGCAGATGATATAGGCCCCTTCGTAGCGTACCTAGCAACTGATCAGGCTTCATTTATTAACGGGCAAACATTTCTGGTTTACGGTGGAACCATCACAAAATTATCTTTACCCCGAAGAACTAGGACCATTTTTAAGCAGGGCAGGTGGAGTTTGGATGAATTACGAGATCTCGCTCCACGTCATCTTACCCAGAATTTAATCAATCCATCACCCCCCCCCACAGACCCACAGTAACCAACCAACCGTAGCAAATAAAGACAGGAGAAAAAGAAATGGGAGACCTGCTAAAGGATAAAGTAGCGATAGTTACGGGATCCGGGAGGGGTATTGGTAGAGGCATTGCCTTACTACTCGCCCGTGAGGGGGCCAAGGTGGTAGTTAACGACTTGGGAGGGTCGGTTGATGGGACTGGTGATTCCGCAGCACCTGCTGACCTAGTTGTATCTGAGATAAAAGAGGCGGGAGGAGCTGCTATAGCCAATTATAATTCCGTGGCCTCTATGGAAGGTGGGGAAGGCATCGTGCAAATGGCTCTCGATAATTTCGGCAAATTAGACATAGTTGTGTGCGTTGCAGGAATACTGAGGGATAGGATGCTGTTTAATATGACCGAAGATGAATGGGATTCGGTTATAGCAGTGCATTTAAAAGGCACTTTCTCCGTTACAAAGCCAGCATCTATACTCTTTCGTCAACAGAAAAGTGGCAGGATAATAGCTTTTTCCTCCGGGTCGGGCCTTTTTGGTAACTCTGGCCAAGCTAACTATGGTGCAGCAAAGGATGGTATAGCCGGATATATAAGAGCAATTGCACGAGACCTCGGAAAATATGGTGTGACCGCCAATGCGATATCCCCTGGGGCGGATTCGCGTATGACACAAACCGTACCTCAATCTGCGCGGGACATAAGATCAGCGAGCGGAATAACCTCTGCTGGAGGAGGTCAACCCACTCCTCTTGAACTGAACAGAGACCCTGAAGATGTTGCTCCAATGGTAGGTTGGCTGGTTTCAGACGAAGCCAAAGATGTCAATGGACATGTTTTTCATTGCCAGGGTGGACAAATTTCATTAGTTAACAATCCTGAGGAGGATCGTACTCTAAGGAAATCCAGTCGATGGACCGTAGAGGAACTAGACGCCATGTTCCCCGGCACACTGGGGGTTGACATGGTCAATCCTGCACCACCGCAAGAAGTCAAAAAGTGAAAATATCGAGGCGAGTGAGTATTAACTGAAATGGTCTCCATAAGAATGGTGGACGCCAAATTCGACGCGGCTCAGATAGCATCGATATACAAGCCATTTGTATTAGGTAGTCCGATAACATTTGAATCGGTTCCTCCTGATGAATCTAGCATGTATGAACGCATTTCGAAAGTAACTGCTCATTACCCTTGGTTGGTATGTGAATCGAACGATAATATCCTGGGTTATGCTCACGGCAGCAGGTTCAGAGAACGGCAAGCTTATGAACAAGTCGTGGAAACAACTGTCTATGTTGAAGAATCATCCCAGGGTATTGGGGTCGGTCTTGGTCTCTATACGTCGCTAATAAATTGTTTGAAAAACCTTGGATTTGCCAAGGCCGTAGGCGTAGTCGCCATTCCCAATAAACCAAGTCAAAACCTACATAAACGTGCCGGCTACAAACATGAGGCAACTTTACCGAAAATCGGCTTGCAACACGGAATCTGGCAGGACATTGAAATCTGGACTTTACAGCTGAGAGTTACCAGCAGAAAAGAAACCAAACCGATTGATCCAAATAAACTTAAAAGAGACAACGAATTTAACAATCAAATAAAATCTGGCGAAATCTATATCAATTTGTAACTCGATTCGTATTAGCTAATCAGAAGTAATCACGACTTCCGCAATCACATCCCCTCTTAAGCTTCCAGCATATTGCGGGTCCCTCGGAGAAATAGTATCTAATACGTCCATCCCTTCAATGACTCGCCCAAAAACTGAATGACAGGAAACTCCTGGAGTAGAACAATCCTTCTCCGAGCCGTCTACATTCAAACCATCTAACCTCGATTGTTCACTGTAGGTTATAAAAAATTGACTGCCATTTGTCCCAGACCCATTTGACATTCCTGAATTAGCCATTGAAAGAATCCCTGGCACGTCATGTCGGGCATTGGGATGAAGCTCATTATTGAACATGTACCCGGGACCACCGGAACCAGTTCCTGTGGGATCACCACTTTGCGCCATGAAACCCGGAATAACCCTGTGGAAAGTCACACCATCATAATAACCTTGCTCTGCCAAAAAAATGAAGTTATTGACAGTCATTGGTGCCTCCTTTTCAAGAAGATCAACAACAATGTCTCCTCTGCCAAATACCGTTATCGTTGCCTTGTAATCTTTATCAATATTAATAGTCATATCTGGCGGTAACTGCCATTGCATAGAAACAGGCTCAGGCGGCAATTTTGGGGCAACAACAGCAGATTTTTTTCCAAATTCAGACAATTCAAGATCCGCCGTAAATCGGACGTTAAGATCTTCTCCGTTGGGGCCCTTAGTATTGGGACCACTCTTCGCGTTCCCGTCAACAGCTAATTTAAGAAGATATCCTGATTCATCATCTATGAAAAGATCAACAGTTAAAATTCCCGTGGATGCTCTCAATAGTGGGATCAACTCACCTAGTACGGAAGATGAAATTGATGACCTGACGTGGGTTTGGCCTGGGATATTAGTTGATTTGTCACCAACAATAGACGATTCCTCTAAATTTCTTCTAATCACATCAATAATCGTTGGAGGATTTATGGTCCTATTAAGTGAGGGAACTTGTTGCCAAGCAGCATGACCATGATATAGCGCATAGGTATTGTTTTGGATTGATATTACTTCGGTTGTTTCCTTACGATCATTTTGATCAACCTCCATGACACCAGAAAAGTCCTGAGAATCTAATACATACCCTTCCATAGACAAAGGAAGATCTTGGGTATATCCAGGAAAAGAAACATTTATATTCATACTCAGGGAGGCTTCAGATGAATATCCTTTATCTATAGCCATATTCATGAGATTTATGGATTCAAGTTTTACTTTGGGAAGCTTAGGATCAGCTTCAGGAGAGGGTTCATTTTCAGGTTGAACGGAACCTAAGACAGAAGAAGGGGTTGGGCTAGACGAAACCGTGTTTTTCTTATCTCCAGCAGAATTTTGATCGACTTGTGTTGATTCCTGCTCCGAAGAAGCATCTTCCGTATTTTTTCCCCCACAACTGGCGAGTAGGGATATCATAGCGAGAAGTAGCAAAAATGATGTTAACAAAGTGATTTTATTCATAGTCTTTCTACTTTACTGGGGTAAGTCCTTTGACACAATCCCGTTTCCCATAGTAATTTCAGAGACCTAAACATTAGCATAACGAGTGGCCCTAAAATAGGAACCACTATAAACCCAAGTGGGATTCTGTAATTCAAAGGGGAATTTTATGGGAAACACAATATCAACTTTTATGGGAACTGGGTCGAAGGGCTATACCGGCGACGTAGGTTTCGCGCAGGATGAAAAACTTAACGACCCTTTCCACGTAGATTTAGATCCCACCGAGAAAATACTTTATGTTGCAGACTGCTTTAATTTTAGAATCAGGTCAGTAGATATAACAACAGGAAAGACCAAGAATTTCGCCGGGAATGGAATCCAAGGGCATACAGGTGATGGTGGACTAGCAACAGAGGCTAGCATAGATGAGATTTACGCTATCCAGGCAGACATTAATGGTGATGTTTACATATGCCAGAGATTCAATCCTTGCATCCGAAAAATCTCATCGGAGACCGGAATAATCAGTTCAATTGCAGGTACAGGAAAACCAGGTTATGGGCCGGATAATATTAAAGCAGTTGAATCCCCTTTGATGGAACCAAACGATTGCTTCCTGGATGGGAGAGGGAGGCTCTTAATAGCAGATATAAAGGACCAAAAGATACGTAAGGTGGATTTAAACAATGGCATTATTTCAACCTTTGCGGGAACCGGAGCAAAAGAACATACAGGTGACGGGGAACCCGCATCTCAAGCGGGCATATTTGGAGCCCGTGCGGTATGTGTGGACGATAGTGGGAACACCTATATTTGCGAACGTGAGGGAAACACAATCCGCAAAGTGAATACAGAGGGCATCATTACGAAAATCGCAGGGACAGGGGAGAAGGGATACACTGGAGATGGCGGGCCCGCTTTAAAGGCGACATTCAATGGTCCAAAGGCAATAAGATGTACCAAAGACGGTAATTTACTAGTTGTGGATACTGAAAACCATGCCATAAGAATAATCGACATGACCTCTCTCCATATATATACGATCGCGGGAGGTACTATAGGTCCACATGGAGACTCCAAGAAGGCCACAGAGGCGGGATTATCCAGACCGCACGGCGTAGTAACAAGCTCTACTGGCATGATGTATATAGCCGACAGCGAAAATCATAGGATCAGAGTCGTAAACTAGGATAAAGGGAAAAAGAAACCTAAGTAAAGGAGACCATAATTTTGGTTGATAAATTTTATGGCATGCACTGGATGCTTGCGACACCGTTTTTTGACGACGAACAAATAGATTTCGAATCTATCCCGCGACTTGTAGAACACGCAAAAAAATCACGTTGCACAGGAATAGTCGGCTTGGGTGTAATGGGCGAATCAGCTCGTCTTACCGATATTGAAAGGTCTAAAGTATCAGAGACCATCTTGGAAAATTCTCAAGGGCTCCCAGTCACTTTGGGAACTACAGCTGATAGCACAAAAGCCGTAATAGATCGAAGCAAGGAAGCAGAAAGCCTTGGGGCCTCTGCCGTAATGGTCTCAGCCCCATCCATGGCTAAGGCTAACTTAGATGCTTTGTTTGGGTATTATTATCGTCTCGCGGAGTCGATTGATATTCCTATCGTTATGCAAGATTACCCTCAAATTTCTGGGGTAGAGATGCCTGTAAGTTTTATAGCAAGGGTTGCGAAGGAAATCCCACAGGTAAGATACCTGAAGCTGGAAGACCCTCCTACTCCCACAAAAATAAGCGCTATAAGGAATCAAGCAGGTGAGCGTTTGGGCATATTTGGCGGCCTGGGTGGAGTATTTTTGTTGGATGAACTTCGGAGAGGGTCAATTGGGGCTATGACAGGATTTGCCTACCCAGAAATACTCGTAAATATCTGCAACCATTACTTGAACGACAATCTGGAATCTGCCAGCGAATTATTCTATCAATATCTCCCATTGATTCAATTTGAACAACAGGAAGGGATAGGATTATCGATACGTAAAGGAGGCTTACACCACAGAGGATTTATAAGTACCCCAACAATAAGACATCCTGCATCAAATCTACCAGAGACCACACGGGATGAACTGGAGACAATGATAAGGCAGGTTGGGCTGGATTAGTGGCCTAAGGAAATCATTGCGGGGAATTAACTAGACACCACAGCAACATAAATTTTCAACACTGTCTACTTTCTACTCAACAGAACTCAAAGGGTTTACGGTAACCCTGTTCATTTGAGTTTCACCGATGTTACGAAATTGATGTTCCAAGTTTTCAGGTACATGTACAGCATCACCTTCTTTAATGGGATATTCCTTCCCATCACAATAAAGCACTCCAGAACCTTCCGTAATAAAAGCTTGATGCTCCCATGGATGAGTATGTAAAGGAGAGGATTCGCCCGGCTCATGTCTCACATAAAGCATCACATAATTTGGGACACCGTCTTTTTTTCCGAGTATCGGGTTTTCATAATCTTTATAATTTTTTATCACTGGACGCATAATTATGTTCCTTCATTGAGAAATCATTTATATTTCTCATAGCTTAACTCAAGGTAACCAAAGTAAAAAACTTTTTCCTCATGACCTGTAATAAATTCTTCGAAAGGTATCGGCTTGAGGCATACCTCTTCCTTTACCTCTTTCTGATCTCCATTTAGACATTCTTTCAAATACCTGATCGAAAGACTGGCCTCCCATCTGAGATTCATGACAAGTAAGAGCTTTAGCGGAGGTCTCCAAATGGTCACTTATATCAACCCAAAGATCAGGATCCGGATGTCCCATAATCCAAGCTTCCGACGCTTTATGAGGTTTAAAACCTTCTTCCACCAACTCTGGAAATGTCATATGATCTCGCGCTGTCGGGAAAATAGCGGCAAGTGTAGCTTCGCCTGCAGCAATATGATCAGGGTGACCAGACCCATAACCGCCGTCAAGAACCCTCATAGGATATTGGCATATCACTACATCAGGTTTCTGTCTCCGAATTTCACGGGCTATATCCTTTCTTAAATCCAACGACGGCACAAGATAACTGTCTGGGTTAGCAAGAAAGGTTACCCTACTAAGCCCCAATACTTTGCCAGCAGCTTCCTGTTCTTGTTTCCTAATATCAGAAAGCCTCTTTTCGGTCATATCAGGGTCACTACTGCCTTTACTGCCATCAGTACACAAAACATAGGCAAAGTCCCACCCTTCCTTTATCAATCTAGCCACAGTTCCTGAACACCCATATTCCGCGTCATCGGCATGTGCCACAACCACCAATCCCCGTTTGTAACTTTCAGGCCAATCTGTTGAATGTGCCAAACTTTTCTCCTTTCATTATTTTGTTGTGTCGTTGAAATAATATCCTATGGTAATTAAATCACATCACCTAAATAAGTTTGCCGGAAATCAAAATATCCGTGGCCGATTGGATAAAATCCAATAACAACGCTGGATAAATACCACCAATAACAATAGTCACCAAAAAAAGAACCAACAAAACTCGATCCAGATATGGGACCGGCAGTGCAGTTATTCCATTAATAGGATTTTCTATGTAAATTTGTCTTATTACTTTTATGTAGTAATAAAGTGATATCAAACTTGTTACCGTCGCTATGGGTACGACCCAAATCAGGCCCTGAATAGCATAAGCACTAAAAAGATAAAACTTGCTTGTAAATCCCCAAAAAACCGGAAGCCCTGCCAACGAAAAAAAGGAACAAGTCATCACTAGCGCTACAAGAGGTTGACGTTGAGATAAGCCTCTAAGACTGGTGATCTCATCATCGTTCGACTCGTTATATACCAAAATCACCCCAAAAAATACCGCTAAGTTAGCGACACTATACCCCAACAGGTGAAACATAAGCCCATTGGACGCCAGGTGTGAGGTAGATGTAGAAAGCATATCTTGATCGCCTACTGATACCAGTGCGGCAATACCGACAAAAAGATATCCAACATGACCTATGCTTGAGTACGCAAGTAGCCGCTTAAGATTACTTTGTGCCAGTGCACCCAAATTTCCTACAACCATTGTCAAGACAGCAAAAAGTATCAATATCAATCGCCACTCTGAAGAAACTAAAATAGCTCCTTCTGTTACGAACCGCATGAATACCGCAAATATTGCGATCTTAGACCCAACAGACAACCAGGCCGTTATGGGTAATGGCGCTCCTTCATAGACATCGGGGGCCCACATATGGAAAGGGACAAGTGCAACCTTAAACCCAATACCCGCCAGAATTAGCGCAAATCCTAGTATCAATCCTGGGGACATTTCTGAGATCACGAGCAGCTGGGCCCCTATATCGTCAAATTTTGTTACACCAAGAAGACCGTAGATCTGGCTTATGCCGAACAGGATGATAGCTGAAGAAAACGCACCAAGAAGTATATATTTGATACCACTTTCATTAGATTTATGATTGTATCTTTCGTAAGCAACCAATACATATAATCCAAAATTCATTAATTCTAGGCTTATATAGGCAGTTAAAAGTTCTGAAGAAGACGCGAGAAACATACCTCCCAGCACAGTAATCACAACTAAAAAGTAAAACTCTCCAGGATAAGAAAGATATTTATTCACATAATTACGTGACATTAAAATCAAACAGGCACCTAGAGCCAAAACTACAACTCTAAAAAGGCTTGAGTACTGGTCGAACTGCAGGATACCTCCATATAATGATCCAGTGTTATTGATCCCCACCATTAAGACAGTTATTACAAAAATTAGCCCGACAAAAGTTACCCAAGGTAAAACAAATTTGCGTTCATTTTTTAGAAAAAAATCGATGGCCAAAACCAAAATAGCAAGACCCGATATCAAGAATTCAGGTATAAGTAAGGTGAAATCGTTCAAGCCAGTCGCTCCAACAAAGGAGATATCCCAACTTCAATAACCTTGAAGAAGTGGAACGGCCAAAGCCCGACAACCAAAATTACGATACTCAGTACACTTGCTACCAATTTCTCACGCACATTAGCATCAGTCTGATCATCCCATTTCTCCGGCAAGGGCCCCATGAATACGCGCGATAATAGTCTGAGAATATACACTGCTGTAATTCCCACACCTACTATTGCTAAAGAACCTCCTATAGGGCCCCATATTGCGTAACTCTTAAAAACCCCTATGAATATCAGTAACTCAGCTGGAAATCCGCTTAATCCTGGCAATCCAAGTGATGTAAGACCAGCCATCGCAAAGAAAATCGCTATTATGGTCATTTTCTTTGTTAAGCCATTTAATACGAGAGTATCTCGTGTGTGGGTCCTTTCGTATATCATCCCAACAACAGCAAAAAACAAAGCTGTCATAACGCCGTGAGAGAACATTTGAAGTACAGCACCGCTCATGCCTAATACATTTAACGTGGCTATACCCATCAACACATATCCCATATGGCTAACTGAGGAATAACCAATCACGTACTTGAGGTCCGTCTGGCCCATTGCAGAAAAAGCCCCGTAAATAACATTTACCAACCCGAATGCAAAAAGTAATGGCATCCAGGTTTCCGCCCCTTCTGGCATCAAGGTAACTGCAACTCTCAAAATTCCAAACGCGCCCAATTTCATGAGCACCCCAGCATGTACCATACTAACGGCAGTAGGGGCAGCAACATGTCCATCAGGCGACCAAGTATGGAATGGCCACATACCTGCCAAAACCCCAAAACCCAGCATTAAACAAAGAAAGAATATATTTTGAAATTGGACAGACAATTGCCCTATACCATTTTCTTGTATTTGGTTAATGTCGAATGATCCTAATTCCGCCTGAACAAAAATGGCTACGATCGACACCCATATCAACACACTGGCACCCACGAGTACCAAAGTAAGTTTCAGTGCACTATATTCACTTGATCGAACAAATGTGGCAAATTTACTGTCTGAACCCCATTTACTGATCAGGAGATACATAGGTAAAACTGATAGTTCATAAAAAAAGAAAAAGAAAAAGAGATCATAGCTAACGAATACGCCGAAAACACCTGAAATCAGAAGAAAATACAAAACAAAAAAATCTTTTTGAAATGTACTAATGTTCCAAGATATCAAAGTTCCTGCAAGCATAACGATACCTGTAAGAAGAACCATTGTAACCCCAACGCCATCCACTCCAAGTATCAAGGAAATAGCACCCTCTCCAGATCCCCATGGCCCTGGTATCGATAGCCATTCGTATCTGTCCGAAAACTGAACTCCCGTTACACTTTGATCAAACGAGAAAAATAAGACAACTGTGAGCATTGATACAAAAGATGAGCATCCAAGCGAAACACATCTTATGGCTTTGGCAAACCGACTGGGTATTACAATCAATATGACGCTGGTAAATGCTGGCAAAATGATAAGAAATAAAAGTGTGGGTATTGAATTCAAAAATTCTGCCATCTAAGCTAACCACCATACAGCAAGAGACAAAATAACACCTATTACCATAGCCATTGCATAATTGTACGATCTGCCAGTTTGCAAATATTTAATCCTAAACGAAGACAATAGGACAGATTTACCCGTGCCATTAACAAGAGCATCATTCAAGACAACTCTGTCGAAAAAAGATACCAATCGAGCAAAAGCTAAAACGGCATGGTCTATCACCCACTGATAGAGATCATCTATTTTATATTTCCGAACAACAAAATCATAAAACGGAAATATACGGACTGCCATTTTCTTATGCGAAATAACGTTGCTCCCATAAAAAAGCCATCCGACTAGCAAACCTGATGAAGCAACAATAATGGATAAAAGAGACAGCCACGGAACAAAATGCAATTTGTATTGCGGGTCAATGAAATGGCCCAGCCCTTTATAATTCTCTACAAACGGAAGAGGGACTAAAATAAAGCCAAACATAACCACCAAGGCTGATAAAATTACCAAAGGCGTCGTCATAATCCATGAAGATTCATGAGCCTTTTCCGCGTGATCAGAACGAGCTTCGCCGTAAAAAGTGATGACAGTCAATCGAGTTATATAAAACGTGCTAATAAAGACTCCCGCCAAAACTACTATTAATATGATGGGCCACAGACCACCATATTC
>TARA_B100000686_G_scaffold354621_1_pt1 | contig 17436 bp, 18 predicted proteins | sample TARA_B100000686 | Tara Oceans TARA_B100000686 (sample SAMEA2622733) | marine metagenome | biome: marine biome (ENVO:00000447); feature: marine epipelagic mixed layer (ENVO:xxxxxxxxx); material: "saline water (ENVO:00002010), including plankton (ENVO:xxxxxxxx)" | depth 150 m
ATGTTAGCCGGAAATGTTGGGCCGAGCCATGGCTATGTCCATGCCGTAGATGTGGGAGGCGACGTTTCCATATTCTCGATGAAAGTTCGCACAGGAGATATCATTCATGCCGATCAACATGGTGCAGTAGTGATCCCCTATACCGCAATTCAGGATTTACCAAAGGCGATAAAGACTCTTACGGAGCAAGAATCCCGCGTCATTCAGGCAGCTAAATCAGATGATTTCTCACTAGAGAAATTTTTTGAAGCGCGTAAAAGCGTTGACACGATGCAAAGATAACTCTCTTGATTAAAGTCAATTAGAAAATCGTTTAAATACAAGAGTTCCATTGGTTCCACCAAACCCAAATGAATTAGAAAGAGCGCACTCAATTGCAACGTCTCTCGAACTGTTAGGAACGTAATCTAGATCACATTCAGGATCAGGATTATTTAGGTTAATTGTTGGAGGAATAATTTGATTGTCGATTGATAGCACCGTTGCAACAGCTTCCACACCGCCTGCGGCGCCTAATAAATGTCCAATCATAGACTTATTGGAGCTAATAGCCAACCCTCCTACGTTCTTGCTAAACGTTGATTTGATTGCCAAAGTTTCTGCGATATCACCTAATGGAGTAGATGTTCCATGAGCGTTTATATATTGAACTTCTTCAGGATTGATATGAGCATCATTCATAGCATTGCTCATGCATCGTGCCGCCCCCTCACCCCCTGGAGCCGGTTGTGTCATATGGTTGGCATCAGCACTCATACCAAAACCAGCCAGTTCTGCATAAATGTGGGCGCCCCGCTTTAATGCAAAATCCAAATCTTCTAAAACAATCACGCCAGCACCTTCACCAAGAACAAAACCGTCTCGTTCAAGGTCAAATGGCCTGCTAGCAACCTTGGGGTCTCCATTTTTCCGACTAAGTGCTTTAGCCGCAGTAAATCCTGCAACAGTCCCAGGCGTGACCGATGCTTCCGCCCCTCCTGCTAGCATGATTATTGCATCACCAGCAGCTATTAATCGCGCAGCAATTCCAATACAGTGGGTGCCCGTAGTGCAGGCTGTCGTGATGGCAAGATTGGGACCACGTAGGCCGAGTTCAATTGATAAATCACCGGATACCATGTTGATAATGCTTGACGGAATATAGAACGGCGAAACTTTTTTGCTTCCCTCTAGCATTGCTTTCGTGGTGTCTTCGATTGTTTCGATGCCACCTATTCCAGCGCCAATTAAAACTCCGGCTAGATGACTTTCCTCTTCGGATAAATCAAGACCTGAATCTTCAAATGCCTCTATTCCGCTGATCATCCCTAACTGGATGACTCGATCCATACGTCGTAAGGCTTTTTTGCTCAGTTTCGCTTCTGCCGAAAAACCCTTAATTTCGCCTGCTGTCTGCGAAGGAAGGCCTGAGGAATCAAATCTTTGGATGTAATCTAATCCACTGACCCCTTCAACTATAGAATTCCAAAACGAGCTAACAGAATTTCCATTAGGCGCGACACAACCTAATCCCGTGATCACAACTCTACGTGGTCTTGAGGATCTCATCGACATCGATTAACAGTTTCATCAATTTTAATTTGATAGCTAAAAATTAGACTACCTTCAAATTGATTTATCAACTACCAGTATGCGCCTCCACAAAAGCGACTGCTTCTTTCACTCGAGTGATTTTTTCAGCCTCATCATCCGGTATTTCCACATCGAATTCTTCTTCAAGAGCCATCACCAGTTCGACAGTATCTAATGAATCAGCTCCCAAATCATCGACAAATGATGCTTCAGCTGTCACTTGATCGCTATTTACACCAAGTTGTTCTATGATAATTTTATTAACACGTTCTTCTATGCTGCTCATACTTTTTAGACCTCCAATTCTGTCTGCTACAACGAGGTTTAGAAGCTATGCAATTTTGCATCGCCACAAAAATCTGTTGATCGTCTGGAAGGGCGAATTAAACAATATTCAGGTGTCTAAGTCTAGAAACATTGAAACTTATCCATGGTTCCAGAACCTTGTAAAGATAAATTTAGGTTATGATTTATGTTCATCACAAACGTCCATTATTACTGAAGTATAATCTATAAATATTCTCTAACTTATTGTTTCAGGAGGACATATACATACCACCATTCGCATGGATCACCTGTCCTGTTATATAAGAAGCTTCGTTTGACGCCAAGAAGATAATTGTAGAAGATATATCAGTCGTAGCTCCTAAACGACCGATTGGAATCTTCGAAACCAGTTGGGCGCGCCATTTCTCTTCTAACTCAGCTGTCATCTCTGTTTCAATAAAGCCGGGTGCAACAGCATTTACTGTAATTCCTCTGCTAGCGACCTCTAGGGCTAACGATTTTGTAAACCCTACCATCCCCGCTTTTGATGCCGCATAATTTGTCTGGCCAATATTACCCACTTTACCAACAACAGAGGTTAGGTTAATAATTCGTCCGTTTTTTTTTCGGATCATATTTTTAAGACACGCTTTAGTGACACGGAATATTGAGGATAAATTAGTATCTATGACTTCATTCCATTCCTCATTTTTCATCCGTATTAAAATATTGTCGCGAGTTACCCCAGCGTTGTTTACTAAAATTGATATATGCCCTTGATCACTCTCAATTTTTCGAATCAAATGTTCAACACTTTCTGTTTTTGTGACGTCTAAAACTTCTCCGTGGCAATCAAGATTCTTATCTCGGAAATCATTAGTGATATGCTCAGCCCCTTCCTTTGTAGTAGAGGTTCCTATAACTGAAGCACCCTGCTGCGCAAGTGCAAGCGCAACAGAGTAACCAATACCGCGACTTGCCCCGGTCACTAATGCGATGTTATTGTCTAACTCAAACATAGCCTTCCTCAGCGTTTTATTGCAATCTCTCTAAGTTAGTTAAATTTTTACTCAACCTTAGGCTGCAATTCTGTTTCAATATGTGAGATGACCTTACTCTCAACTGCCCTATATGCAATATCGATGGCATTTTCGTATGCTACACTGTCTGCTCCGCCGTGACTTTTGACGACAATCCCACGTAACCCAAGAAGCGCTGCCCCATTATATCGCCGATGATCAATTCTTTGAAATATTGTGCCTAAAACTGGTTTTGATATTATTCCTGATAATTTAGAAAAAAAATTGGCCTCAAAACCTTCTTTTGTGATTTCTGTCAACATCTGCGCAAGGCCCTCGCTAGTTTTGAGAGCTACATTTCCTGAAAAACCGTCACATATGATGATGTCTACAGATCCCGTAAAAATATCGCTCCCTTCGACAAACCCTTGGTAATTCAGGTGTGATTGTTGCAACAATTCAGAGGTTTCCTTTATAACTTTATTACCCTTGATATCTTCTATCCCCACATTAAGCAATCCGATAGATGGTTGATCAATGCCATCTAGGTAACGAACCATAATGGTCGCCATCACGCTAAATTGGTATAACAGGGAGGGAGGGCATGACAAACTAGCCCCTAGATCCATCATGCGAACTTTTCCATATGCTCTAGGTAATACACCGCATATTCCGGGTCGATCAATTCCCGGCAACGTCTTTAAAACAAATTTAGAGGTGGCCATCAATGCTCCAGTGTTGCCGGCGCTAACACACGCATGAGCTTCATTGTTATTGACAAGATCAATCGCTAGTCGCATAGACGAATCCTTTTTAAATCTCAATGCGGACCCTGGTGACTCATCCATTTCGACAAATTGTTCGGCATTTTGAATTCGGAGTCGTGGATGATCTTGATTCACCCCTAATCGATTTCTTAACAATATTTCAGGCCCGACTAGGATGATAGATAGATTTGGATTTCTTGCTAAAGCTGCAATGGCTGCCGGCACCGTAACGTTAATACCGCCCTCACCACCTAGTGAGTCCAATGTCACAATTGTTGACATCGAAAGTAATCTCAGTAGCGTTTAAAAATTTATTTTAACAACCGAGTAACTGTTGAGATCAGCTATCGTCAGAATCGGAGTCATCGATAACTTTTTTGCCTTTGTAATAACCATCCTGACTGATATGGTGCCTACGATGCAATTCGCCCGATACAGGGTCAGTAGATAATGTGGGCTTTGAGAGGCCATCATGTGATCTCCGCATGCCCCTTCTAGACGGAGTCTTTCGACTTTTTTGTACTGCCATTGAAATTTCTCGCTAGTGTAGTTTAACCGGAGTAAAAGCCCTAAAAATTTAGGGGTCCTGCACTTATTTAGGTACAATTTGAACCCGGATGATATTCTTTTGGAGGAAAAGTGTCAAAAAACACCGTAAGCCGTAATATTGTTTTAGCGTCTTCATCGGTATTTCGAAAAAAATTACTTCAACAATTGAGGATTAACTTTGAGGTAATTACTCCAAATATTGATGAATCTCCAGGACTTGGGGAACCCCCCGAATCGCTTGTTCAGCGATTATCTATAGACAAAGCAAAAGCCGTAGTCACTCGTTTTCCTAACCATTTGATAATCGGTTCTGATCAAGTCGCTGTGCATGATAGCAAACCAGTGGGGAAACCCGAGAACTACGATGACGCAGTGAACCAACTTACATGGTCCTCTGGAAAACGGATAGCACTTTACACTGGAGTAAGCTTGCTAAACAGCGAAAGCGGGATTGTTCAAACAGAAGTTGTTTTGTATGAAGTACGTTTTCGGAATCTAACAAGGAAAAATATCGAGAACTACCTTAAAAAAGAACAGCCATATGGGTGTTGTGGTAGCCTACGAGCAGATGGCTTGGGAATAGCTTTATTGGACGAACTGATAGGCCCGGACCCCACAGCACTGATAGGTCTTCCTTTAACCACACTGGTAACTATGCTCTCAAACGAAGGGGTCCATGTCATTTAATTTGTTTTTTTCAATTTAATATCTGAACAATTAATCTTACTTTTTAGCTTGATGAAACGTGTATTTGGGGTCGTTAAGCGTGATGTTACCTTTGGTTTCTTTGATTTGTAGAGTTTCTAACGCTTTGCCATTGCATGGGCCGCCCACACATGAACCTGTATCTGGTTCATATAAAGCTCCATGTGTGGCACAAATTAAGAACTCCGCATCTTCATCGAAAAAATTACCAGAACTCCAATCTAACTCTAAAGCAAGATGGCTACAACGATTTAAGTAACCAGAGATACCATTTTTATGCCTTACCAAGAATGCTGGCCATATTTTTCCTTCTCCATCTTTAATTTCAAATTTTACCCCGATGCCACCAACTTCGACCGTGTTTGACTCGCAAATTATATTAACGCATCGTTTTTTAGGTGCGTCGGATACACGTTGATTCATCATAATTTCTCCATAAATAATTTCAAATCTCCAGGAAGGTCTGATTTGATAGTGATATATTTTTGAGTTTCAGGATGAAAAAATTTAACTTCTGCTGAATGAAGGAAAAGTCTATTCAATCCCATTTTTCTAAATTTCTTATTAGCAATTAAAGATCCATATTTTCGATCTCCAAGTACAGGGTGCCCAATAGCCGCCGCATGCGATCGAATTTGATGCATTCGGCCGGTTTTTAAGTCAACTTTTACAAATACACACCCGTCGTAATGACGCACAGGTGTGAAATTGGAGACAGCATGCTGGCCGGTTTCATCAATGGTAGTTTTCTTGTCGCCACTCACACTTATATTTTTCGCTAATTTCAATTGAACCTCGCGGGGCCCGTTGGTCCAGCTTCCCGCCAACAATGTCAAATAGGTTTTTGAAACTGAACTAGTCAATTGCCGTGCAAAAGCTTTATGTAATTTTCTTAACGTAGGCAAATTCTTTGCCAAAATCAAACACCCCGAAGTATCTTTATCCAATCTGTGAACAAGTTCTAAAAATTGGTCTGGGTTCCTAAAATATCTTAAAGCGTCTATTACATTACCAGATATTTTTGAACCTCCGTGCACCGCAATACCACTGGGTTTATCAATCACTAAAATACTGTTATCTTCATACAAAGTGCATTCCCGCAAAACTTGGGGATGACTAGCATCAGCTATCTGATCTCTATTACTTGTTCTAACTGGCGGTAAACGTATGATGTCTCCCGTATTTAGTTTTTGACTAGGCTTGCAGCGTGATCCGTTAATTCGAACATTACCTCCCCGAATTAGTCGATATATATGACTTTTTGGGACCCCCTTCCATATCTTTATTAAATAATTATCCAAACGCTGAAAATCAGCTAATTCAGTCACTTCAACATGCCGGACTTTGGCGTTATTTACAGTGTTTTCCTCATTCTTCATATAATATTTGATGACTAGGCCATGAATTGCTATATTCCACCTTGGCCTTCCTTTGTTTGAAAGAGCCAGGCAATACAACTTTTTAAAAGAATTTTACATAAATATGGTTCGTGTTCGTAAATAACACAAAACTGTTCGAACGACCAATAAAAATAACCAGGCCTAATGAAGGTGTTATGTGAGAGTGTTGCCAGAAACAAGAGGTGGTGTTGGTATTTGTAAATCAACGCAAACCTTAAAGAAATGGATATTGAGAATTTGAACGTACTCTGTGAGAAGGGTATTAATACAGAGGTTTAAGCCTGATAGATTTTACGTCAGTTTGTAGCGTGGTTTGCAACGCAATAGCCGGTAAAACTACTATAGATGTGGCAGCACCCTCAATTTCGAAATCAATGGCATTATTATTGCCAGGTATGGTAGGTAGCCATACTAGCGGATTGTATAATTTTATCTCTATCCTCAAAAAATTAAGCGGTGCGCTTGAAAAGAGAGCACTGAATTAGAGTTATTGAACATTATTTCGACATTAGGAAAAGAATTATGCTTCACTTTTTTATGACAATGTGAACTTTTCCGGTCGAAGTTTTTAGGAATTTTTTATGAAACGTATGTTATTTAATGCTACCCATTCGGAAGAATTGCGGGTAGCAATAGTAGATGGACAAAAGTTGGTTGATTTGGATATGGAGTCAGCGATAAGAGCTGAAAAAAAAGGTAATATTTATAAAGCTCGCGTTACAAGAGTTGAGCCAAGCTTGGAAGCGGCATTTGTTGAATTTGGAGCCCATCGTCAAGGTTTTTTACCGTTCAAAGAAATTTCGCGATCCGAATTCCACAATGTCCCACCACAAACACCAATGGCGCAAGTTCGGATCCAAGATGCCGTACGGGAAGGTCAAGAATTATTAGTACAAGTCGAAAAAGATGAACGCGGCACAAAAGGGGCAGCCCTCACCACGTTTATTAGTCTTGCGGGACGATATCTAGTACTAATGCCCAATAATCCTAAAGGTGGAGGAATATCTCGTAGAATTATTGGAGACGAACGAATCGAGCTTCGAGATAATTTGGCGTCGCTAGCTCTTCCAACAGAACACTCATTAATTGCCCGAACAGCAGGTATTGGTAAAACGCAAGAAGATCTACAGTGGGATCTTGACTTTTTGCTTAGCCTTTGGACCGCTATAGAAAATGCGAAATCTTCCGTAAATACACCATTCCTTATGTACCAAGAAAGCAATCTGATAGTACGAGCTATAAGAGATTATCTTCGAACTGATATTCAAGAAATTCTCATAGACCACAAAGAGATTTATGAAAGAGCTGAAAAATTTATGGGGCAAGTTATGCCTCATAATATTGGAAAATTGAAATATTACTCCGAACAAATTCCTCTTTTTTCACGATATCAAATCGAACAACAAATAGAGGATGCGCACTCTCGAACCGTACGTTTACCATCTGGAGGCTCTGTGGTAATCGACTATACCGAAGCGCTAGTCACTGTTGACGTGAATTCATCGAGAGCTACTCGCGGTGCCGATATTGAAGAAACAGCGCTTCAAACTAATCTCGAGGCTGTTGAAGAAATTGCTCGTCAACTAAAAATACGAGATCTTGGAGGCTTGGTGGTACTAGACTTAATTGACATGACCTCTGCTAAAAACACCCGCTTAGTCGAGCAACGCTTACAAGATGCGATTAAATCAGATAGGGCTAGAATACAAACTGGGCGAATCTCTCGATTCGGAATTCTCGAATTGTCGAGACAACGTCTAAGATCATCAATAAGTGATGCCAATTATAGTGGCTGCCCGCACTGCGACGGCACTGGACGCATTCGGAATCTCACTTCGGCTGGATTAAGCCTGCTTAGAGTTGTTGAAGAAGAGGCGTTGAAAGAAAATACCGAAGCAGTTTACGTAGAAGTTCCAGTAGAAACGGCAGCTTTTTTGTTAAATGAAAAACGTCATGAACTGAATCAAATAGAGAAAAATCTAGGCACTAGAGTAACTATCATGCCCTCTACTACATTAAAAGGTCGTCAGTTTGAGGTTAGACGTCTACGAAGTGAAGATTTAGATGATTCCGGAAAAATAAATATAGATCAGATTAAAAATGATCAAAAAAAGGATGTAAAAGACCCGCTTGTAAAAAGTGTGACAGATTTTTCCCAACAACAGAAACCAGCAGTTAACTATAGTGAAGTTACTACCCCAAAAAGAGTAGCTACTAGCCGTGGCAGTACTAGAAGCAAACAGTCTCCACCAACAAATCTCGTATCCCGAATATTGAGAAAATTAACTGGGAACGAAAATCCTACCGATAATAATAGCGGCGATATTTCATCAAACTCAAATAAACCTGCTCGAAAAACATCTCACTCTCCGGCTAAAAATGTGAACAAACAGCCAAATCGGAACCGAAACCGTCAACAAGCAACCCGGAGCGACGGCCAATCGAACAATGATGATAGGGGTCGAAATAGCGGGAACCGAAACCGGAACCGAAACCCTAATCGAAGAACGAGAGGTCGAAATGGACCCAATCGTCAAAGATCGAACCAACAACAAGGTCGCAATGATGCTGCCACCGAAAAAAATAATAGTCAGAAACAATGAATATCCCCAAAAAATTTTGTATAACGTGCATGGGTGATCCCGACCTGACAGTCTAGCCTAATTTGTAACTGTCACAGTACTCTGAAAAATCTCTGAGATGTCCTGTCTTGGCTCTATTGATCTCAGTTTTAACACGATCCAATTCTCGAGACAAACTATCTGTATGCAAATTACCGCGGATTTGCTCGAACCGTAAGTAGATGAGGTACGTATTCATGACGTCGCATTCACAGTAATTTCGAATACCACGTAAGTCCCGATTTTGATAGGCATCCCAAACATCAGAACCAGACATCCCGCTTTTCCCAGGCAGGCCAAGCATTGAGGCAATTTCATCTAGTGGTGCCCATGCGCGATTTTGAAATGCGGCTAATGCATCCATAAGATCAATATGTCGCCAGTGAAAACGACTAATGTAATTATTGAATCGATAATCTTTTTTAATGTGACCTACATCCCAATAATGTGGCGCCACTACTCCATGAAACAAAGAACGGTAATGAATTACTGGTAAATCAAATGCCATACCGTTCCAACTAACTATTGTTGGTTCATATTTTTCAAGTCCTTCAAAAAAACGTATCAGCAGCTCTTTTTCATCGGACTCTTCGGTGCCAATTGACCATATTCGAAAATCCGATTTGCTCTGTAATGCTACAGATATTGCTACGATCTTATGCAAATGCGGTGCTATGAAATCAGTATAGCCAGTTTTTTCGATGCGTTTGGCTCGCATCGCTTTTACTACATCTTTTTCGCTGAGATTGGCTAAATTGTAGATTGTTGATCCAGATTGAGTGTCTGGCACTGTTTCTATATCAAAAACTAATGTATTACCTGTAAGCATATTAAAATATCAATTACTGTTTAATGAAATAATCCTGTACTAACATAGCGATCACCGCGATCAACAATAACTGTCACAATTCTTGCGCCCCGTTGCCTTCTAGCTAATCGAATCGCGGCGGCCATTGCCCCACCTGATGAAATTCCCATAAAAATCCCTTCTTCACTAAGTATGGTCATTGCGGTTTGCGCAGCTAAATCTGGAGTAATCTCGATCACCTCATCAACCACACCTGAAGAATAAATTGATGGTTCAAATCCAGATTGCCAATTTATCATACCAAAAATATTAGAGCCTATTATTGGCCTTACTCCAATAATTTTCAGGTCTGGATTCTTCTCTTTTAGGTATTTCCCCGCCCCTACAATGGTGCCAGTAGTTCCCATACTGCACACTAAGTGAGTAAGATCGCCTTTAGTGTCTCGCCAAATCTCGGGTCCAGTAGTTTCGTAATGAGCATTGGGATTATCTGGATTAGAAAATTGATCTAGCAGCTTACCAACACCTTGTTCCTCCAATTCATAACTTAAAACACGGGCGGCCTCCATTCCAGATATCTCTGAAACAAATATTAGTTCCGCACCCAAGGTCGTCATAACTCCTCTCATCTCTTCAGGAATTTCTGTTGGTACTACCAACATTACTCGATAATCTTTAACCAAAGAAATCATCGCTAGTGCGATTCCCATATTTCCACTGGTAGCTGCAATAATAGTATCGCCGGGAAAAATTTGGCCCCTCTCTTCCGCCAAGTGCAACATATGATGAGCCACTCTGTCTTTTACAGATCCTGAGGGATTATATGTTTCTAATTTTGCCAAAAGCTTTGAGTCAGAATCCCCTATTATCCGATCTAATGAGATTAAAGGTGTGTTACCAATCGGTCGCAATGAATCTACTCAGAGTCAGTCAAAATTACGCCTCTTACAGAATCGTAATCTGCATTAATTTTTATTGCTTGTTGAGATTGCTGTATCGCAACATCAGGATCCTTTAATCCATGACCGGTCAATGTACAAACAATCGTGGAGTCTTCATTGATTCCTCCTCGTTCTAATTCTTCAATCAGCCCTGCTACGCAAACAGCCGATGCTGGTTCGCAAAATATACCTTCATTTTCGGCAAGATGCTTTTGGGCCGCAATTATTTGATCATCTGTAGATGAGCGGAACCAACCACCGGATTCATTTTTAGCTTTTATTGCATAATCCCAAGACTGGGGTTTACCTATTCGAATGGCTGTTGCGATAGTATCTGGTTCATCGATTACGTTACCAGCCACAAATGGTGCCGCACCAAAAGCTTGACACCCAACCATGATTGGCCTACTTCTGCTTAATCCTTTAGACATATACTGACTATAGCCGATCCAATATGCACTAATATTGCCAGCATTCCCAACCGGTAAAAAATGATAATCCGGTGCACGTTTTAATTCATCAATAATCTCAAATGCAGCAGTCTTTTGCCCATGTAAACGATGAGGATTGATAGAATTTACCAACGTTACCAATCCTTCACCTGCCATTTGCTTCACTAATTCCATACCCGTATCAAAGTTTCCTGATATTTGGATAACTTTAGCTCCATGCATCATAGCTTGAGCTAACTTACCTAATGCGATTTTACCATCAGGTATAATTACGTAGGCAGCGATGCCACACCGCGCTGCGTAGGCCGCTGCTGAAGCAGATGTATTACCAGTAGATGCACAAATTATGGCTCCCGCCCCTTCTGAAACAGCAATTGTTACCGCGAGTGTCATTCCTCTATCTTTGAAAGATCCCGTTGGATTGGCTCCTTCACATTTTGCGTAGACTGCAATTCCTTTTTGTGGGTCGGAAATAGTCTGTAAATATACTAAAGGAGTGTTCCCCTCTTTAAGAGTAACGATACCAGAATTTTCGGGTAAGTCGATAAATGAACGATATCGTTCTAGTAGCGAGATCTGTTTGGCGGTCTTCATTAATGAACTATAATCTTAAGATCCAAATGTTTCTAGCCGTATGCGGGAAATCTCCCCTTCAACACTTTCAAGTGACTTGATTTCATTAATCGCCGAGTTCATTAGCTGTTCGATAGTCTCATGAGTAATAATTACAATAGGCACAGTCCCATCTTTTGACGTCACCTCTTTCTGCACAATTTTTTCAATACTGATAGTACGCTCACCTAATATTCTCGTAATGTCCGCAAGAACTCCTGCTTTTTCGTGCACGTTCAAACGTAGGTAAAAAGCAACTTTAGTCTTTTCGGCGTCGAGTATTCTTAAGTCGGATAGCGACTGGGGTTGAAATGCTAAATGTGGTACCCGACTATTTGGATCGGTTGTAAGCGCACGTGCAATATCTACTATATCAGCCACTACAGCCGATGCGGTAGGCTCAGAACCAGCTCCTGCACCATAATGAAGCGTGGAACCGACCGCATCGCCTTCAATATAAATTGCATTCATGACTCCGTTTACGTTTGCTAGCAATTCATTGTTTGACACTAGGCATGGATGCGCTCTTAACTCTAGGCCTTCATCGCGCCGGGCAGCAATTCCAAGATGCTTTATCTTATAACCTAGCTCCTCGGCATATAACACATCATCTGAAGTGATTTTTTTTATACCTTCCACATATACTTTCTTGAATTGAAGAGGAATCCCATATGCAATTGATGCTAGAATTGCAAGCTTATGAGCAGCGTCGATTCCCTCGATATCATTCTCAGGATTTGCCTCTGCGAATCCTAGCTTAACTGCCTCCTTGAGACTATCAGAAAATTCAATACTGTTATGAAACATATCTGTCAAAATATAGTTCGAGGTTCCATTAATAATACCTACAACGCGGTTGATCATATTTCCTGATAACCCTTCCCGGAGAACTTTAATAACTGATATCCCGCCACCAACAGCTGCTTCAAATGCTACCGTTAATTTTTTCTCTAATGCTAAAGCAAATATTTCATTACCGAATTCTGCTACCAACGCTTTATTAGCGGTTACAACGTGTTTCTGATTATTTAAGGCCCGATATATTGCATCCTTCGCAATGTCGGTGCCACCAATTAGCTCAATTACAATATCAATTTCTGGGTCATCAGTAACATCTTTCAAATTGTTAGAAACTCTAAAGAGAGTGGTTTCGCATTCTCGGGAGATTCCAACGTTTTGTACTATTGCTGTCTTAACCGAAATATTGCGACCCGCACGACGGCTAATTTCCATAGCGTTTCTATGAAGTAAATTGATGACGCCACTACCGACAGTGCCAAGTCCTAATATTCCAATATTTACTGGTTTCATGTCATTACCGAAAGTCTAATTGTGTTTATGCCTCAATTTCGCTTAAATAGATTACAATCGTAACCTTTGTTCGGTCCAAATCCTATATTCTAAACAATTTTGAAAGCTAGCCTAAATAAAACAACAATTAGTTTTATTTTGAATGGAAAACTAAAGTGGAGCTTAAACTACAATACGATTCAACGATAAACTATTTTCAATCATATAGCAGTCACGCTATCAGCATCAAAGATATCGAGTATCAAAGTAGTTTAATAGTCACTCCAAGAAAAATTATAGCTGACTGGGGGCCTACAAACATTGATTTTGTTTCTGGTGATGATATCGAAAAAATAGTTAATTTAAACCCAGAAGTAATTTTAATTGGGACTGGTAAAAGATTGAGATTTCCCAAACCAGAATTTTACGCGGAAATTGCTGGCAAGAACGTTGGCATTGAGTTCATGGACACTCTTGCGGCATGTCGAACTTACAATGTACTTGCTACAGAGAGTCGAGAGGTCGCAACAGGATTAATATTAGAGTAGGTTACGCACAAGGAGGTTAATGCTAGTTTTTAAACACCATTACCTAGGAGGAAGATAATTAAGCGGATTAACTGGTTCGCCATTTCTCCTTATTTCGAAATGAAGACGAGCTGACTCTGCATCAGTGTCACCCATTTCCGCGATTAATTTACCTCTTTCAACAAAAGTGCCTTCTTCTACAAAAAGACGGCGATTATGGGCGTAGGCACTTAGATAAATCTCATCATGCTGAATAATTAGAAGATTGCCATAACCGCGTAACCCAGCACCCGCATAAACTACTTTGCCTGAAGCTGCCGCCAACACTGCACTCCCCTCGTCAAATGCAATATCAATGCCATTTTGCCCTTTTATGTCAGAAAATTGGTTAATGACCTCTCCCTCGGACGGCCATAACCAATCGAATCCCGTTTCGTTCTTATTTTTAGATGGAATGAAACCGTCAGACTTTCTTTTTTTAACAGAAATTACATTCTCCTCCGGTAGATCTGAGCTTTCATTAAGTTTATCGTTTATCGAACCGCTCCCAGAATAGCTCTGATTAGTGATCATTTTTCGTGGCTGAGTTAAACGTATTCTTTTTCCCTCTTCAATGAAATAGGGTGAGCTCAATCCATTCCACTTAGCAATTAACCTATAATCAATTCCGACCTCCCACGCAATCATGTAAAGTGTGTCGCCTTCCCTAACTATTCGTGCGGAAGATTGTTGGTTGGGGGAAGTTAAATCAGAAACTGGCACCATAGACTGATGGGAGCAGCTCATCAGACTGCTAAGCATCAAAATTGTGATTAGAAATAGGAAAATCCGTTGTATCACTGGTCTAGCGAATTATGAATAAGTAAAATAGTATTGCACCTATAACAAATACCCACCCCAATACTTCAACAAAACGCCGAATAAGATGCTCTAATCCAGGGCCGGAAAAATAAATTATTGCTGCCAGAAGAAAAAATCTGGCACTTCGTCCGATTAAAGATAAAATCATGAAAGGCAGTAGCGCCATAGACACCACTCCAGCAGTTATAGTGAAAAGTTTGTATGGAATTGGCGTAAAACTAGCTATTAAGATTATCCAAATACCGTAAGTACTGAACCACTCTTTGACATGATCAAAAGACTCTTCAGCATTATAAAATGTTATTAGCTGATCTCCAATCTGGGTATAAAGAAACATTCCGAGTAGATAACCAAAAAAGCCTCCAAATACTGACGACAATGACGTTAATGCTGCAAACCGCCATGCTTTTTTTCGTTGGGCGAGCACCATTGGAGCTAGCATAACATCTGGCGGTATAGGGAAAAAGAACGCTTCCGTAAAACTCAGGCCAAATAAATAGCGGGGAGCATGGGGATGTCGGGACCACGATAACGTTTTATCGTAAAGCCATCCAAATAACCTCATATTTTGTACCTTCTATTCGAGACGTGAATGGTTTAACTCTCCTAACTTTGGTAATTGTTGTCTCACTTAAAGCGCTATTTTCTAATTTGGTTCAGACAACTAGATGATTTAGCCATTCTTCAATTTGATTGCTATCAATACTTTTAGTCAAATCAGTTTTTAACGGAGTTAAAGAAACTTTTGAATTTTTTATAGCATAAAAATCAGTGCCTGGGCCGGCATCCTCCTCTGGCCCCGTGCCACCTATCCAAACTAACTCTCTGCCATAAGGATCATCTTGTTTTATAACTGGTGCAGGTCTTCCTCGATCTCCCAATCGAGTCAACTCAAAACCATCAATACTTGACCATGCTAAATCAGGAACATTGACATTGATGATCATATCTGCTGGGAGCGGGTTTCGTTTTAATTGCTCCAGGATATAAGAGGTAGCTATGGCAGCTGTTTCAAAGTTCACTGCCTCATAATTATTTTCCTTATTTGGTGCCAGAGACACTGCAATGGCTGGCATCCTCAAAAACCTACCTTCCATCGCAGCTCCTACCGTGCCAGAATAAAGCACATCATCACCTAAGTTTGCACCGGCATTGATCCCTGATATAACAATATCTGGTTCCGTTTTCATAATGCCAGTTATACCGATCTGAACACAGTCGGCTGGCGTTCCATCTACAAAGAAAAACCCATTTTCAGCTCTTCTAATTCGTAAAGGATTGTGCAAAGTTATTGCATTACTTGCACCGCTTCGGTTTCTATCAGGAGCTACAACTGTTACTTCATTATTTTGTTGAATTTTGTTTGCTAGGCAGGCGATACCTGGCGCAAAATACCCATCATCGTTACTAATCAATATTTTCATCTACGTTCCTTAATCTTGTGGCCGTGCTGCTTTATCGGATATTGGTTACGTCCCAATGAAACTCACTTCTTTCTTAAAACGTCGATGCAATAGAACCTATTCCCACTTTTACTAGTGATCAACAGATATTTTCTGCGATTTAGGGGCAACTTATTTAAAATCAAGCAAACTAATTATATTGCTGAAGATGAAGCATTAAGAAAATTTAGATTTCACTTTCACTGTGAGATATTTCATCATCAAGGAGTGCACTTTTTCTAGCGATAATCACTTCGCCTATTCGGCGTCTTGATGCACTTTTCACGGTGACCTCAAGCCCTTCAAACTCAAAGATTTCACCGTTACTTGGTATTCTCTCCGTTTGTTCTAAAATCCATCGATTGACAGTATCTGTTGCTTTACCTGATAGATCGATGTTAAAAAAGTCTTCCACACCTCGGATTTCCGCAGCACCATCAAGAGCAATAGTGTTCTCATCTATAGTTTGGATACTGATCGGAACTTCATCTCTTTCATCATAAATCTCCCCTACTAGCTCTTCCAGTAGGTCCTCCAAAGTCACAACACCCTGCATCGTTCCATGCTCATCGACAACCACTGCCATATGTTGTTGTTCTTTACGAAATGAAGTTATAGTTTCATTTACTGATTGAGTATCTGGAACAAAACTTGGCTCCCGAGCTAGTTTTAATAGCGCTTCATTACTAATCGATCTATCCGTGACGACTGAAAGTAGGTCCCTTAAGTGAAGTATCTTTAGAATTTCATCAGGGTCATCTGCATGTAACGGTATGCGGCTAAATGGCGTATTTATTAAATCAGGAAAAAGTTCGTTAAGCGTTTTTCGGCCATCAAGAGAAAATACTTGATGCCTTGGTGTCATCACATCTTCGACCACAAGATCTGTGAACGCAAACGCTCTCTCAATCAAGGTGCGTTCAGATTTTTCTATTGTACCTTCTTCTTCACCATATCCAATCATGCTTATGAGCTCTGATTCAGTTACAAGTGGATCTTCATCACCCACCGCAGTTGCGTTACCCATTGCATCAGTGATTTTTTGAAATATGGTTACAACTGGCCCAACAGTCCTAAGTAAAAATAAAATCACCGGCGCCACTATTAATGAGATACGCTCGGCATATCTTGTCGCTAGACTTTTAGGGGTTATTTCCCCAAAAACTAGTACCAGTATGGTCAATATCCCAACTGCTAATCCAGGCCCCATGCTGCCTAACCAGCGAGTTGCAACTAACGTAGCAATTGCAGATGCCGAAATATTTACTAGATTATTACCAATTAAAATAGCAATCAACATTCGTTGGGGATCGGATTTCAACGAGTATAAAGCTTGCGCACCACGTCGTTTATCTCGTACCAAACCTTCAGCGCGACCTTTAGATAATGAAACCAGTGCAGTTTCGGCGCCCGAAAAGAAGGCAGACAAAACCAATAAGAAGATGAGAGCGATGAGATTTCCCATGGCTATTAAATCCTACCCACTTGATCTATTCTTTTTCGGGGGAGGTTCAGATTGCTCAGACATGCTTCCGATATGTGGCCATGATGGTCTAATTCTACACAGCACAGCGGTGCAATGCGAATTTCCAAGAAAAAAAAA
>TARA_B100000686_G_scaffold355196_1_pt1 | contig 17380 bp, 19 predicted proteins | sample TARA_B100000686 | Tara Oceans TARA_B100000686 (sample SAMEA2622733) | marine metagenome | biome: marine biome (ENVO:00000447); feature: marine epipelagic mixed layer (ENVO:xxxxxxxxx); material: "saline water (ENVO:00002010), including plankton (ENVO:xxxxxxxx)" | depth 150 m
AGCATGGGAAACATCAGACCATCATTCATCAAGACCAGGGCTCTGAGGCTAGTGGAGACCTATCCCGATCAGTTCACAGACGACTTTGAGACTAACAAACACCTGGTCTCCGAGTTCTCAGATGTCGACAATAAGAGAATGAGGAACTGGATCGCTGGCTACATCACTCGATACAAGCAGCGCAGGGTAGACTAGCGCATAACTCATCACCGGAAACATGATCGACAGTGCATGGGAAACAGGGCAGGAGTATCATTACCCTCATTCAGCAAGAATGTCTGTATTGTGCTAGTACAACCAGAGAACGATGGTAACATAGGTGCAGTGGCACGTTCCATGCTCAATTTCGGCATCACAGACATGAGGGTTGTCGGCAGGACGGGAATATGGTCCGATGAAACCAGGAGAAGGGCAAAGAACGCCCAAGAGGTTCTGGATGACGCAAAGAAGTTTGATACAATTGAGGAGGCAGTTTCGGACTGCTCCATAGTCATAGGGACGTCGGGGAAGAGGGAGGATGGAGATAAGACCTCGATGAGGCACTTTCTCCTCCCTGAAGAGCTACCGGACAGACTATCCGGGGTGGATGGCAGGGCGGCTATCGTTTTCGGCCCGGAAGGCAAAGGCCTGCTGAATTCGCAGCTAGCAATGTGTGACCTTCTGGTGACAATCCCCACATGGGATGGTTATCCGATACTCAACCTTAGCCATGCCGTATCCATAATCTGCTTCTCGTGGTACATCAACAGCGACGCTTCTATGCCTTCTGGGTCAGGTGGAAGGATACTTGACCCAAATCTCCGGGACAAGCTCAGGTTCGAGGTCAGGAGACTAGTCGGGTCAATGCCCACAAAGGACCACAAGCGCAAGGGGATAGAGGAGACGATGCTCAGGGTTATTCTCAGAGGTCTTCCAAAGGACGATGAGATTCACAGAATAATAGGAGTAATTGCTCTATCTGCAGATTCTTTCGATAGTAATTAAGCGCACGATTTATTCAGAATTAGACCAACTTGCCCATGATTTAGGAGTCTCCCTTACGTGGAATGCCCTGAGGCTCAGTGCGTTACCGTATGATGATGTGATGTGAGGATGCACCTGCTCAAACGCCCATCTTGCGAGGTTCTCAGCAGTTGGGACAAAAGGAACAATTAGTGTGCGATGACCATCATCCATTAGTGATAGGGCATTGAGCGCTGCAGTGTCATTCTCATAGACGATGAATGCGTGATCGACTACATCGTGAATATGCTTTTTCAATATCTCTGAAACATCGGAGAAGTCCATCAACATCCCCTCATCTGATACGCCCATCTCGGATACTAACTCGCCCTCAAGCTCGACTTCCCATCTGTACCTGTGTCCGTGCATGTGTCTGCACTTACTCTTGTGATTCGGGACCCGGTGTCCCGTATCTGTTTCTACCCACCTTCGTATTCTAGTTGTCATTGCCATCACTCCGGGTGAAATCCATGCTTGCAGAATTGATACAGTACCTCTCGCCTCCAAACTCATTGGGGCCATCGTCGAACACGTGTCCCAAATGGGCATCACATGAGCCACACCTCACTTCCACCCTGAGCATTCCAAATGCTCGATCCTCGAGTCTTCGAATGCCTGCATTGGGATGCTCTGTGTGGAATGCTGGCCAACCGCACTTCGAGTGGTACTTCATCTCAGATGTGAATAGCAGATGACCACAACATATGCAGCGATAGTCACCTTCCCTGTTCTCCATGTACAGTGTTCCTGTGTTGGGCCTCTCAGTCCCGGACTCGCGCGTTACCCGATATTGTAGTTCTGTGAGGCGTGCCCGCCACTCTTGATCCCGTTCAGGGTCGAATCGAGGGAGTTTGTCGTTCATTGTGATTCCTCGTGTTGCCTTTGTGTGGCCTGGGCGTTTTCAAGAACTGATTGCCAATCGTCAACGTACTGTAGCGGGTCCTTCCTTCCTACTGAGTGAAAGGCTAGTATTCTCTCTATGTCGGCACCAGATTTACCAGAGCTCCTTCCACTCCCATCGGGGTTGTACGAGGTATTTGTATTGCTGAAAACTGTGTCAAAGTCGAGACCAAGTTGTGATATGGAGATATTAGCATCTTCCAAGATTGATGTCTTATCGCCATTGATGTACGGGAGGTGAAATGAAACTCTATTACTCCCCCAGTTTCCTATTGAGAACGACTTTTCCAGTGATTCGTAGAACTCGGGTCGGCAATCGGGGTATATCTCGTGATCACCGCTATGGACCCCTAATGCCACAAGAACGTCCTTTCCCTCCGACTCGGAAATACTCAGTGCATGGCCGTAAAGGATAGCGGAAAATATGGCATTCCTGTTAGGAACGACGGTCTGCTTCATCTGCTCCGATTCATAATGCCCCTCAGGTACCTCTATTTCATCAGAGGTCAATGCAGAAGTAAGCGTGCTCATTGCCGACTTTAGGTCTATGACGATGTGATCAACATTAATTCCACATTCGCTGATGTATGATATGTTCGCCCTGGCCCTGTCTATCTCTACGGAGTGCTTCTGGCCATAGTCGTATGTTAGGCATGTTACGTCGAACCCATCGGCTAGCATCCGCATTAGTAGGGCTGTGCTGTCCATTCCACCCGATAGTGACATTACTGCTCTCAAATCAAAGAACCCCCATCCACTTGTGAGTCTGGAGGCTGAGCCTCCAACCAGGGCTTCTCTTAACCAGATCCTCTACAGCACGGAATTGGATCCCATTAGCCTCCACAGATTCATCCTCGATATAGCAAGGTTGGATGAAATGATGCTGAAATCCATCCTTGTATTCATCGTACATCCCCATGTCCTGTCCGCAATAAACTACCTTTAACTCGTCTCCAGTGCGCTGTTTAATTGTTGTATTTGGATACATCTGGTCCTTTGGACTGATGCATATCCAGTCAATTATTGGATCAACCGGCATAGTGCCATTAGACTCGATGGATAGATGTAGCCCGTGCTCTTTCAGACTGCTGCCTATAGTTGCCAGATCTTGCATTGCGGGCTCGCCACCGGTGAAAATTACCCTGTCGCAATCGAATGAAAGCACCTGCTCAATGATTTCATCAAGTTCCATTTCTTCGTATGTCAGAAAGTCAGTGTCACACCACTCGCATCTGAGATTACAGTTACCAAACCTGATGAATACATGTGGCATTCCCGTATGGAAACCTTCTCCCTGTACTGAGTGGAAAATCTCAACAATTGGGAATGTTGGCAATTTATCACCCCTGGATTGGAGCAGAACGAATCAACTGTAGGAGCTCTGTACGTGCCTCGGGCTTATCGAAGAAGACCCCGCGCATCGCACTGGTCGTCATTACGGCGTTCTGCTTCTTGACGCCCCTGCATCGCATGCAGCCATGCTGTGCTTCAAGAATTACCGCGCATCCAAGAGGGTTCAGGTGCTTCTCTATGTCGTCAGCAACATCATTTGTGATCCTCTCCTGATTCTGCATCCTCCTTGAGTGCATGTCTAGCAGCCTAGCCAGCTTGCTGATTCCGACAATCCTGTCAACGGGAATGTACGCTATGTGTCCCCTTCCTGAGAATGGCTGAAGATGGTGTTCACATGTGCTGTGGAACTCCATGTCTCGAAGGAGTACTATTCCGTCGTAACCTTCGGCATTGAATGTAGAGTCGAGTATCTCTTGGCTGTCTTGGTTGTAACCCGAGAATACTTCCACGTAAGACTGGACTACTCTTTCGGGGGTTTTCGATAACCCCTCGCGAAGGGTTCCTTCGCAGCCTTCTACGAACCTAACAATTGTTTCCACTGCCTCAATAGCATCTTCTCTGCTAACCACTCAATCACCAAGCCTACCGTGCCTTGCATCAATCTCGTCCAACTGATCCAGCATCTTCCTACAAGCAGTTCTAATTGCATCGGCCACGCTAACGAATTTCTTGGTGTCGCCCACATGTTGTTTGATATCCTCTAGAATCTCGTTCGGCATGTCCAGACTTACCTTGGGCATGGCTCTGTGAGTAAATGTCATAGTATAATATTATCTGAGTAATATCAGAGTAATATTATCGAAGGCCTTCGACCTTGGCGTCAAGTTCAGGGTAGGCATCGTGAATCGATTCTGCCCTCTGTTTCAACCGGGCAAGTTGCGAATTTGCTTCGTCTAAGATTCCCTGGTCTAGTAAGCTCAGAATTAGCCCTAGGCCGCCCTGAATTGAGCCTGACTCAAGGAATGCGTCATTGGATATCTCGTTTGTCGCTCTCAGTACCTCTAGGGTGTCCAGGAGATATTCAATTTCTTCCCGAATCGTCGGGATGCTTTCTACATCGACCGAATCGAATTGCCCGAGTGAGCTAATCATAGTTGTTCGACTTGTGGTTCCCTTTTCATGATTCTTGCTGACGTATTTCGACTAACTCAACAAGTACTCCGCCGCAAGACGAGGGATGTAGAAAGGCGATCCTGTGGCCCTCTGCCCCCATCGATGTTTTGTCGTTAATCGCTTTGATGCCCAGTTCCTTGAGCTCTGCAAGCTTTTCATCTAGGTCATGCACCTCCACTGCAATCTGTTGGACTCCGGCTCCTCTTTTGTCGATGAATCGGCCTACTGGCGTGTCTTCAGAGGTCGGCTCCAAAAGCTCAATTCGAGTATTTTGAGAACCTGTCAAATATCTTATCTTAACGCCCTGGTCAGGGACCACCTCATCCTTTGTTCCGGAGAAACCCAGAGCCTCCCACAGGTGTTGTGCATCACTAATTGAATTTGTTGCGATACCAATGTGGTTTATTCTACCAGTTCCCATTTCAAACACCACTTGGGGCCATCCATGTGCCGAAGACTTCGCGCATTACCCCGTTTACCTCTCCCACCGTGGCCTCTGACTTCACGGCAGTGATAAGCGCGTCCATCACGTTTTGGTCACCCCTGCATGCTTCCCCTAGGGATTCCAGTGATTTGGCCAGTTGTTTTTCGTCCCTGCTTTGTTTCATTAGAGTTAACTCTTGGATCTTGTTTAGTTCATCTTCAGGATCGATGATCAAACCCTCGAATTCTGGCTGTTCGTCGTTGGAGTGGGAGTTTACCCCAACAACTAATTCATTACCTGTTTCGATTCTCTGGTGTTGCTGCCACGCACTTTCGTGAATCATACTCTGTTGATATCCCTGCTTCACGCATTCCATGGCACCGCCAAGAGCGTCAATCTTCTCAATGATGGTAAGTGATTCTTTGATTATCTCATCAGTGAGTGTCTCGACTGCTTCCGCCCCACCCAATGGGTCGACGTGGGATGCCACTCCTGTCTCTTCGGCGATAACTTGCTGTGTCCGTAGAGCTATTGTTACGGAATCTTCTGTTGGGAGACCCAGTGCTTCGTCGTAACTGTTGGTATGAAGTGACTGGGTGCCACCCAGGACAGACGCCATCGCTTGGAATGCGACGCGAATGGCGTTGTTCATTGGCTGTTGGGCAGTTAGAGTGACGCCGGAGGTCTGGGTATGGAATCTCAACTGAGATGAGCGAGGGTCGGCGGGGTGGAATTCCTTTTCCACGAGATTGTGCCACAACTCTCTTGCTGCTCTGAATTTTGCTATCTCTTCGAGAAAGTCGTTGTGGCAAGCGAAGAAGAATGACATCCGTGGCGCGAAGTCATCAATCACCATTCCCGATTCAATTGCCCTGCGGACGTAGAATAGTGCGTTAGAAATCGTCATGCCAACCTCTTCAGATGCGGTACATCCAGCTTCTCTAAGATGATATCCGCTAACTGAAATCGTATTCCACCTCGGAGCATTTTCACTGCACCAGTTCATTAGATCTGTAGTTAGTCTAACAGATTGGTCGGGAGGGAATACATACAATCCTCTTGCCATGTACTCCTTTAAAATGTCATTCTGAACTGTTCCAGATAGGTTCTGTCTGGCTATCCCCCTCTCATCTGCGACAGCAACGTAGAGGGCCAATAGTGTGGTAGCTGGGGCATTAATTGTCATCGAGGTAGAAATCTCTTCAAGGCCTATTCCATCGAACAGCTTCCTCATATCATGGATTGAGTCTATGGCAACACCGACCTTGCCGACCTCACCTGCCGAGCTTGGATCATCAGAGTCTAGGCCTAGTTGGGTTGGTAGGTCGAACGCAACAGAGAGGCCTGTCTGACCACCTTCTAGCAGCGCTCTGAATCGCTCGTTGGTTTTGGAGGGAGTCGAGAATCCCGCGTATTGCCTCATAGTCCAGATTCTGTCCCTATACATGCCTGAGTGGATACCCCGCCTGTAAGGAGGGCTGCCGGCATTTTGGTCATGATTGACAGCATTCGGCATGGGCTGTCCACCATGCTAACGGACATGAACGTTCTGAAGTTCATCGTCTTACAGTGTAGCCATCGACAATTTTCACTAGCTTTTCTTGCTGTTCATCGTCGATTACCCCCTCATCCATCTTCTCCGCGATGAACTCTTTGGCCGAATCTGTATTCTGTCTCTCACCCCTGGCCCAAATAGTAGCCAAAAGATTGGAGCGATGCTCCTCTGGAACCCCCAAATCAACCAGGATTCCTCGCATTTCGTACTTGTATTCCATGTGTCTGCTTCTGTCGAGTCTCCTTGCTCTATTTGCAGGTTGATATGAAGAGACTTTGTTTCGGAACTTCCTCTGAGGGGTCTTTTTTACTTCAGTTTTCTCAATTTTTGGGGTCTCAATTTTTGGGGCTGCTTCTTGGGGCTTTGGCTGGGGCTTAGCAGCACGAAGAAAACTGCTCTCAATCAACTCTCTAGCCTTCTCGCTGGTTGTAGATGGGGCCTTTTTGGTTTCTTGTACCGGTTTTTTCTCTTCTTGCTTCTTCTTGCTAAGACCGAGGGACTTCTTCTTTGCAGGCTTACCAAGCAGTTGCTCTTCTATGGTGTCCAGATGTTCTGCATCATCGTCATCCTGCGTCTCTAGATCTACCACAGGTTCTGGCTCGTCAATCGTTACGGTGGTATCGACCTCCTCTTTCGGGGGCTCGACCTTGGTTGGCTCCGGGGTTTTCTTGATTGTCACTCCGGGAAGGGGCGGTGCTGAGATTTGTGGGCTCGGGCGAGGGGGTAATGATGGCCTTTTTCGAGGGGGTGCCTGCGATGGTTGAGTAGACTGTGATCCTCCAAAGATGTCCTTTGGCAATGGCTTACTCCTTCTCCGTCTCTGTACCACTGTCTAATCGTCCTCAGATTTCCGGTCTGGCGGCCTCTCATAAGTATTCGTGAATCTATGACCAGGCAACGTCGGTGTTGTCCGTCCTCAGAGATGGGTTTATTGCGCTGTTAGCCAGACTCGTAGTAATGTCACAATATAGCATTCGCCTCCCCAATTCTGCTATCATGGTTCCATTGTCTATGCAGAATGCCTTTTCTGGCCAGAATGCCTCGGCTCCTCGCTCGTTGCACATCACCGTTGACATCTCCCTAATTCGGCCATTGCATGCAACGCCACCCCCAAGGAGGAGTTCGGTCTTGCCAGTATGTGCCATCGCCCTCTCAGCAACCTCAATGCATGTTGCAAATGAGTGCTCTTGGAGAGACCAACAGACCTGGCTTAGTGGAGTCCCGTCCGATACTTTCTGTATTGCCGATGTAAGGATCCCAGAGAATGCAATGTCCATTCCCTGTACGCCATAGGGCAATTCGACAGAGTGAAGGTCAGGCTCATTCATCTGCAAATATTCGTTTGCCAACCTCTCAATTTCAGGGCCACCGGGAAATGGTATTCCATTCAAACGGGCAAATTTGTCCAACATATTTCCTATTCCGATATCTAACGTCTCTCCAAGAACCCTGTAACGGCCATCTGCACGCGCAATAACTTGGGTATTTCCTCCGCTGACATAGAGCAAAACTGGATCTTCACATCCCGTCTGATTTCTACCAATTTCAATGTGCGCTACGCAGTGATTTACGCCGATTAGGGGAACTCCTAGCCTAGAAGAGAGAGAGCGAGCTACGGAAGCCCCTATTCGGAGGCAGGGTCCAAGACCGGGGCCTTGGCTGAAAGCTATTGCTTGAACCAAATTCCATGAAAAATCTGCACTACTCGAGAGGCTTTCCAAAAGATTGGAAATTGACTCAGAGTGGTGGTCTGCAGCCTCCCTGGGGTGAATTCCGCCCTCTTCAGGCCGAAATAACGACGAGTGGGATGGATACAGATTTCCCTCAAAGTCAACGACACCAAATGAAAGTGTATGCGCGGTGCTCTCAATACCTACGATTAGACCCGTCACAGGTGAGCCGAGCAGCGCGAGTTCTTTCAACTGTCCTGACTATCGCGGCTCATGCGGACACTAATCTCCAACTGTGGAGAGATTGCGCACATGTCAACGGGCGATGATCAATTCCCATTATCCGGTGAGCGTTTGTTAGATAGAGAGTCTCTAGTTCATTCGTCCGGGATGGGGATTCTAATCCACGACGGAAAAATTGAGCGCATTGACAATTCAGAAGAATTGATTTCTGAATTTGCCCCATGGTACCCTTCCGAAAGTAGGTCATCGGAAGTTAATGTCTTGGATGCTAATGGTATGGCAGTAGTTCCCGGTTTTGTCGATTCACATACCCACCTTGTTTGGGCTGGAGATAGGACAAATGAATTGTCCCTCAGACTTGCAGGAAGCACTTATAGGAAAATTGCGGAGATGGGCGGGGGGATTTGGAAGACTGTGATAAGTACAAGATCTGCCCCGCAGGAAGAAATTGTAAATTCGGGCCTTAGAAGAGTGCATGCCGCAATGAAGAACGGAACTACATCAATGGAGGCAAAAAGTGGCTACGGCCTAGATGTAAATTCGGAAGTAAAGATTCTGGAGGCTGTATCAATTGTTGATAGGGAAAGTCCGTGTGACATTATCCCAACATGGCTTGGAGCCCACGATTTCCCCAAGGAAATGAGCAGGAGCGATTACACTGATGAGCTGATTTCGGAGCAAATCCCTGTGATAAATGAGTTAGGACTAGCTAAGTGGGCAGATGTATTCTGTGAACCGGGATGGTTTACAATTGAAGAGACTGAGGATATTGTCAATGCTGCCAAGGGCGAAGGGATGGGTTCGAGACTGCACGTCGATGAATTTGTTGACGGGGGGGGCCTAGAGCTTGCATCCGAACTTGGAGCGGCTAGTGGAGATCATGTAGCCTGCTCTAATGACGATTCACGTATTGCTGCTGCTGAGTCTGGTACAGTACAGACATTCCTACCAGGAACGCCATACGTTTTGGGCAAGGATCTAGATTTGCCAATATCCAAGTGTATTTCTGAAGATTGGCCATTTTCCATCGCAACTGACTTCAATCCTAACTGCCCGATCATCTCTTTGCCATTTATTGGAAGCCTCCTCTCACATAGAATGGGCATAGATCCTATTGTTTCTCTAGCGGCTGCTACTAGAAATCCATCAACAACGATTTTTCCAGACACTGACGTTCGTGGTGTCATTGCAGAGGGCAATAAGGCGGACTTGAATGTTCTGTGGTCTAATTCGGCAGATAGTTGGTGTCAGACTCCGGGAACCCCCTCAACAAGCATTACTTTGATTGATGGAATCATTGTAAATCAAAATAAAACGTTTTGATTCTAATTAAATTTATTAGTAATTTTTATCTAGTTACTAGAGTTTTTCAATAGTTTGAGATAACGATCTAAATTCTGGGAGGCAATTAGTTGAATTTGCAAAATATTCGCTGTATTTGTTTCTGATAACAATGATTATCAGAAAATGATTTGGTAAATCTCGATGAGATATTCTCGCAGTACATCGTTTTTCAAAAAATTATTGAAAATCGTCATTCCACCCCTACCAATGTGATAGATTCAAGTCAGGAATGATTTAGCAGTACTGTGACCGATGTGCACGGATTCTGCATGAGATGCAAAACATATGTTTTGATTATCGAACCACGACTAATCAAGATGAGCAATGGGCGAACAAGAGCTGCCGGATCATGTTCGAATCAAAATTGCGATGGTAGAATATCGAAAATTGTATCATGAGTGCAGAATCATTCTTGTGTGAATGTTTACTGCGAAGAGGGCCGGGCTCGTGGTCTAGGGGTTATGACGTCGCCTTGACATGGCGAAGATCGCAGGTTCAATTCCTGCCGAGCCCACCAATAGTAACGATTCTAATACAACTAATTTTCAAATTCGTATGAAACTCGCAGCCTTCCCTTTCCCTTGTTCTTCTTACCGATATATCTGACCATTGGGATCTGCGAGGTGTTTGAAGCATGTGTTCCCGCACACGGGCATAAGTCGACACCCTCAACCTCAACGACTCTCAGATGTGTTATGGAATCAGGAATCCTGTGCATGAATTTGGTGTGTCTCATCTGCTCATGATCCAATATTTTCCTCCTTTCCCACTCATGTACATTCACATTGATGTTCGAACTAATTACCGAGTTAACAGCATTAACAAGGACGTCGGGGTCAAAGATTTCTTTATTCTCGAATAAAAGATCGACCCTGGACTGTTCTGCACCTATCTGGTTTCCAACTGTCTCGGCACCCCAGATATCCTCGGCTAGAGCTGAGAAGATGTGCTGTGATGTGTGCATAAGTGTATGTCCGTTTCTCCTTTCAGTGTCTATTTCACACGTGATATCCTGTCCGATGGAGAAGGCCTCAGGTTCATCCACTGGGTGTAGTATCATTTCACCTGGTAGAACTTCGTTTAGAGCAGTTACATGTTCTCCATCATAAATTATCGACCCAGTATCCCCAGGCTGACCACCGCCCCTGGGATAACAGTAAGACTGTTCCAGAAACAGAAAATTTTCCATCGTACCTACTACTTTGGTTTCAAATGGAGGGGGGTTGGAACCCGGATGCCTAGTCATATGCAATTTTTCTTGCAATATATCACCCGAAATTTCTGGGAAGATGTCCTCTGACTATTGCTTCGGACAAGGCCTCACACTCCGCAGTCATCGTCCTATCGCCCTCCAGTGGAGAGACTAGTTTCCTGACCCATTTGTGAATCATCGAGACCCCCGCTCCGACTTCCTGATGAATACCGTCCAAAGCCTCCGAAGAGCAAATCATCTCGTTTGCAATAACCTGGGAAAGAAGTATGGATGACTGTAATGCTCTGTAGCAACCCGTCGCACCCATAGAAACGTGGTCCTCCTTGCCCATACTGACTGGGACATTGCTCGTCGTAGCGGGATTTGCTAGCATGTGTAGTTCTGATATTATCGCTGCAGCGACATACTGAATTATCATCAGTCCGCTCTCAAGGCCCTCCCTATTGGCTAAGAATGCCTTCTGACCGCTCCACTTTGGATCCATTATCTGATTTATCCTTCTTTCAGATATTGTGGCTAGTTCGTGACACGCGATGGCGATCGAATCACTTGCAAGGGCCAGATTTTGGCCATGGAAATTTCCTCCACTAATTATCTCGGCGTCATCCCCATCAACGAAAACCAGGGGGTTGTCTGTAGCGCTGTTGATCTCAATTTCTAGCATCCTCCTAGTTTCCCTCAATAGGTCAATTACCGGGCCATGAACCTGGGGTGCGCACCTGAAGCAGTAGGCATCCTGTACTCTCTCGTAATCTGACTCAGAAGAGGAAACCGTAGATCCAGAAAGTAGTTTTCGAATCCTAGTTGCAGAGGTAGCTTGCCCGAATTGCGGCCTTGATGAGTGAATTCTAGGGTCAAAGGGACTTTGAGACCCCTTGATGGCCTCCAAGGAGCATGCAACTGAGGCGTCAGCTGCGAATGAAAGCTCCTCCATGTTCAATACGGTTTCAGTAAGAAAAGAGCACATCTGGCTTGTTCCATTAATAAGCGAAAGGCCTTCCTTTGCTTGAAGTGTAATTGGTTCAAGACCGGCTTCAATCAGTGCATCCTTGCTATCACTGATTTTCCATTCACCGTTGTTGTAGACTGAGCACTTTCCTTCGCCCATCATACATAATGCCATGTGAGATAGAGGAGCGAGATCACCGGATGCCCCGAGTGATCCGATTCGCGGGACTTCAGGACAGATTCTTGAGTTAACCATCGAGAGAATCAAGTCAACAACTTCTGGTCTCGATCCGGAGAATCCCTTGGCGATGGAATTGGCTCTGAAAACCATCATCAGAAATACTTGCACTGGCTCCATCCTCTCACCGACACCACAGGCATGACTCCTGACCAGATTCTCCTGTAGAGACGCAATTTCGTCGTCGTCTATTCTGACCGATGACAATGCTCCGAATCCTGTATTTATTCCGTATACCGTTTCACCGGAACGGACAATCCCATCTACCGCAGCGCAAGATTCGTTCATCTTGTCGCGCGATTCCTTTGATAGAGAAGCGGTATTTTCTCCTCTAGCGATTGACATTGCTTGCTCCAATGTCAAGGAGCAGCCATCTATCTGGATATCTGCCATCGGACGTTTCGAACCGTGATTCCCAAATAGAGTCATCGAGTATCATCAAACAGGTCCTTTAGGACGCTTTCCTTCACGATTGTAGGCATAGTGACGTTGATCCTTTCGTCTGATTCCATGGCCCTAGAGATAGCGAACCTCGCGGCTGGATTCCGCGCCCATGACCTGCGAGCAAGGCCGTTATTGACATCCCATGATATCATTGAGTCGATATTATCCTGAGATCGTTCTGACCCATTGATTACTAGGCCGAATCCTCCATTGATGACCTCGCCCCAGCCAACGCCTCCACCATTGTGTAAACTGACCCATGTGGCCCCTCTGAACGAATCGCCAACGAAGTTCTGAACAGACATGTCTGCAGTGAACATAGAGCCGTCGTATATGTTCGAAGTCTCCCTATACGGGCTGTCAGTACCGCTTACGTCGTGATGATCTCGGCCCAGAACTATTGGGGCAGTTACGGTACCATCCGAGATTGCCTTGTTGAATTCCCTGGCTATGGTCCTTCGACCTACTTCATCCGCATACAGTATCCTAGCCTTACTACCAACCACCAATCCATGATTCTCTGCCTCTGATATCCATCTTATGTTGTCCATGTACTGGGTGCGTATTTCTTCTGGACAAGCATTGGATAATTGCTCAAGGACCTCTTTTGCAATTTTATCGGTAATCCTGAGATCGCTTTCCTCACCAGAGGTGCAAACCCATCTAAATGGGCCAAAGCCATAGTCGAAGCACATTGGTCCCATTATGTCCTCCACGTAGGATGGATAGAGAAAGGAGCCGTCGGCATTATTGATGTTCGCTCCGGCCCTACTTGATTCTAGAAGGAAAGCATTTCCATAATCCCAGAAATGGGTCCCTCTAGCGCATAGAGAATTGATGGCTGCTACGTGTCTCCTCAGAGATTGCTGGACTAATTCCTTGAATTTGGCTGGGTCTTCCTTTAGCATTTCTGCACTGTCTGCAAGTGTCAAGCCAACGGGGATGTACCCACCTAACCATGGATTGTGTAGGCTGGTCTGATCGCTAGCTAGATCGACATGGGTGCCTCGCTCCACAATGAATTCGAGTAATTCGACAATGTTTCCCACATATCCAAGAGAGACTGCCTCTTTTCTAGAAACGGCCTGCTCAGCTCGAGCCAATAGCATCTCAATGTCATCATGAAGCTCTGATATCCAGCCTTGTGAATGCCGCTTTCTTGCAGGAATTGGGTCCACTTCGGCGATGATGCATACTGCGCCAGCAATAACCGCGGCCTTGGCCTGGGCACCCGACATGCCCCCGAGTCCAGAAGTGACGTAGAGTACCCCTCCTAGGCCTTCTTCAGAGGTCTTTCCAAGGTACTTTCTCGCAGCATTAAGTATCGTGATGGTTGTTCCGTGGACGATTCCCTGCGGGCCTATGTACATGTACGATCCAGCCGTCATTTGTCCATACTGAGATACTCCCAGTGCATTCATCCTCTCATAGTCCATCTGAGATGAGTGATTCGGTATTACCATGCCATTTGTGACTACGACCATCGGGGATTCTTGGTTTGAAGGGAAAAGCCCGAGTGGGTGACCTGAGTACATTACTAATGTCTGTTCTTCACTCATCTTACTCAGATATTCCATTGTAAGCAAGTATTGAGCCCAGTTCTGGAAAACTGCCCCATTGGCCCCATAGGTAATCAATTCGTGAGGAAACTGAGCTACATTAGGATCGAGGTTGTTCTGAATCATGAGCATTATTGCTGCTGCAGACACGGAGTTTGCGTTGTAATCGGATATTGATTTAGCCTGCATTTCGTAGTCAGGCCTGAACCTGTGCATGTAAATGTGGCCAAACTGGTCTAGTTCGTTCAGAAACTCCTCAGCGAGAGTCTCGTGCCAATCCTCTGGAAAATACCTCAGTGCATTCTCAATAGATAGCATCCTCCCCATATTGTCCAGAACCTGGGGCCTAGGAGGTGCATGGGGAACTGAAGGATCTATTGGTTTAGGAGGTGGAAGAGTATCTGGAATTCCGTGTATGGATCCATGGGAGTTTTTCATTTCCAACCAAGCCTCTCGGAAACATTAGACCTAATACTCTCTAGTTTAGTGGAAGATTCCCCTACAACGACATCCAAACTCTTGGAGAGCACGTCAACATCTTCCCCTTCGATGAAATCGAGGTTGATTCTAACATTCATTGATGCGATTTTGACAGCGGAACCGGATAATTCCGCTGCTGAAGCAAGGTCGGTCAAGGCATTTGAGTTGCATGAATGGATGAAGGGTTCAATGTCGGATAAAAGATCCAATGCTTCGGTCGCTGTTTCAAAGGGAGCCTGTGCAGCCCCCATTGTTGCTTCCCTGATAGACGACTTTCGGAGTTCATTCTCCATTTCGTCGCTCCTTGGAAGACGATAAGCTTCCATAACCCTGTCAAATGCATCTGAATCTTTCTCTGCCAGACCTATAGCGAAATCAATCTTTGATCCCCATTTGGAAATGATGGAGTCCGCCATTTTGTGTCCATCCGCCCACTTCTCCTTACCGACCGTAAGTCTGGCTACCATGACGGCCAGTGATTGTGCATGGGCCAAGGAAAGTGCCGCAACAGAGCCCCCTCCAGGAGTCGGGTCGGAGGATGCAATAGCCCTCAGTACTTCCTCGTACCCCTCGTTCATTCCAACTCCTCACTAATAGCCCACTCAATTATGCTTGATTTGGCATCAAATTCACCTAATTTATCGAGCATCAGACCGTTTATGGCTGAATCAACAAGAGTCGAAGCGTCTGCGGTTTCGGATTCTCCGAAATAATACCTTCCTGCAGATAGCATGGCCTCGAGAGGGACTAGTCCCACTAACTCTCCAGCAACTGCATTCAAGCCAATCTTCTGGGCCTCCTCACGGATTGCCTCAGTGACGTGATGTAGTCCAGTCAATCTATGATCGAGTAGGTTCATCGATACTTGGGCAGTAGACTCATCATACATCCATCCGGCTGCTTGGAGAGCCTCAAATTTCCCCGGCTTTCTCAGAGGCTTCCCGTCCTCTCCGATAATCTTCTGGCCCTCTTCGTCCTTCAGCAATGACCCGCTTGTTCGGATCAGTGATGCTATCGAGTTTGCCTTAGATTTGTCATCTGTATCCAGATTTACATTGTAAGCGATTAATATCTGCCTAGCACCAGTGGCCGTAGCACCGAGTTTTGCATTGAATTCTAGGGGTCCGAAGTCTGGAGCCCATTCCTCTGATTGCATCTTTTCTGGCAGCCCTTCATACTCGCCCCGCCTGATGTCTGGTAGCCTATACCTCTGCTCATTCCTAGCAGCCTCCGCATAGAGGTATACGGGAAGTTCGAGTTTGGCCGATACGGCCTCTGCATAAATCTCGGATAGGCTAATGCATTCCTCGATAGATACGTCTCTGATTGGAATAAATGGAACTACGTCGATTGCACCCATTCTAGCATGCTCACCGCTGTGGCCCCTCATATCAATGAGATCCGAAGCAACAATGGAACACTCAATTACCGCATTTAGCACATCATCGGGATGGCCGACCATCGTAACCACTGTTCTATTGAAGTCAGCACCCATGTCTACGTCCAGTAATTTGACTCCACGAATACCCTCAATTGGGGCTATTATCCTATCAATAACCGACTTGTCTCGGCCTTCACTAAAGTTGGGAACACATTCCACCAGAGGTTGAGGCACGGGCCTTGGAAGGCAGACCCAATGAAGAGATTTGCTTATCGGTATAGTCCCTCGGAGGGGCTATTTCCAGAGTCCTTTCTCTTATTTTCGACCTTCTTGATAGCTGCAATGAAGTCAGACTTTGATACTTTCTTTCGTCCATCAGAGATCGCATTTATCCCTGCCTCGACCACAGTTGACTTGATTTCTGCTCCACTGAATCCTTCTGAAATGCCAGATAGGTACCTCATTCCAAGGTTCTTTTCAATAGGCATAGATTTGGTGTGAACTCCAAAAATTATCTCCCTTGCATCAACGTCAGGGAGGGGTATCTCGATTATTCTATCAAATCGGCCGGGCCTCAATAGAGCCGCATCCAGTAACTCTGGCCTGTTTGTCGCAGCAATTATCTTCACGTCGTCTAGGGTCTCGAAGCCATCCATTTCTGATAGAAGTTGCATGAGCGTCCTCTGGACCTCTCTATCTCCAGATGTGGCCGTATCGAGACGTTTGGAACCTATGGAATCCAATTCATCGATGAAAATTATTGATGGGGCCTTCTCCCTTGCTAGATCGAATAGTTCTCTTACCATTCTGCCGCCCTCTCCGATGTATTTCTGGGCCAACTCGGCACCTACAAGGCCGAGGAATGTAGCATTGGTCGAGTTTGCTACAGCCTTGGCGAGCATTGTCTTTCCAGTGCCAGGTGGTCCGGTTAGCAGAACCCCTTTGGGGGGCTCTATTCCAAATTCAGCGAAGGCATCGGGATTTTCGAAAGGAAGCTCTACAGACTCTCTGATTTCCTTTATTTGTTCATCTAGACCACCGATAGATTCGAAATTTATTGAGGGCGAGTCAATTATCTCAGCATTGCTGACTAGTGGATCCCATGAGTCTGAAAGAATATCTACAACAGAAAGGGTGTCCTGATTAAGTGCGACCCTAGTTCCCGGCTTCATCTGAGAAATATCCAATCTCCGATTTATTGAAACCAAAAACACTGTTCCATTGGAGCTTCTCACAATTGCTTGTTCATCAACGATGTCCTGAATAAAACCAATGACTAGGGGCGGAGTCTTGATGTTCCTCAACTCTTCGTCAAGACGGTTGGCGCGCTTCTTCAATTGGGCGAACTCATTCTCCAAGAAGAGTTTCTCAGTTAGAAGTTGTTGGGCCTTATCTGAAAGATCTTCGAAATCCTTAGTCAGCCTGCGGATAGCGGTCTCAGTGGAAGATTCGAAATCTGAGGCCAAGCCATCATTGGATACCTCATCGGACTCACTAGCCATAATTCTCCTGA
>TARA_B100000686_G_C16805988_1_pt1 | contig 17374 bp, 15 predicted proteins | sample TARA_B100000686 | Tara Oceans TARA_B100000686 (sample SAMEA2622733) | marine metagenome | biome: marine biome (ENVO:00000447); feature: marine epipelagic mixed layer (ENVO:xxxxxxxxx); material: "saline water (ENVO:00002010), including plankton (ENVO:xxxxxxxx)" | depth 150 m
ACGGCAAATCACTTGCCTTGCTGAGCACATTTTAATTCGCAACAGTGCCTCCAACGACTTTAGGGACGTTGCCTGGTATTCGCCTTCAGAATAAACCTCTTATTTTAAATAAGAGGTTTTGGCTAACGCCTATTGCTGATTATCGACGTGCAGCAGTCACTGCTACAGCTGCCGTAACAGCAACAGCGCCAATACCTATACATGCTGCTGTTGTTGTGATAAACGGTAAAGTAACAGCACCAACGGCACCAGCTGCCGCAGCTGCTTGAGGTGTAACACTTGTATGATTCAAGATTTGATTACCAATAACAACATTGAGTGCTTCAACGCCAACTGATGCTAAATCAACAAGGCTTTCTTTGGCAGATCCTTTTGGTGTTAATTTTCTAAGGCCTAAGTAAGGAAGGCTTGTGATAGCTGCACCAGTTAAAGCTTCTAGGGCAATACGCTTTGGATCGCTTGAATGGTTTTGAGTGCCACGTAGACAAACACTTCCAAATGCTGCATTTGCAGCGGACATGCCAGTCTTAATTGCAGATGACGCAAGAAGGCCAACAGCTTGTTTTGTTTTTGATTGAGGTTGCTGTTCTTGAGTAGAAGCTTGCTGGTGTTGGCTGAAGAGCTGTTGAGCAAGGTAGTTTCCAGCAAGTGGAATTTCTTGGACTACTGGTTGTGCAATTGTTGTTCCGATGGCTGCTAGTCGAGGCAGAAAACCAATTGGTTGGCGGCATTCAGGGCAGTTTGAACTGTTTTGATTATTAGAATTGTGCCAGTTTGCTAAGCAGCTTTCATGAAAGTCGTGTCCACAGTTTTCAATTTTAATAAGCTTATTTGTAGTATCTTGAGGGTCTTTAGGTTCTATACAGATACTGCAATCCTGCAATGAACCTATTCGGCCAAGTTCTAGGTTTGTGTTAGAGCGTGTTGTTGTTGGTGTTATATTCGACATAGTAAAAACCTTGGTGGCATATGAGTATTATTTATGCTGGAATCTACTTGTAAATGAGAATGTAAGCAAGCTTATACTTACTTACATTACAAAACAGAGTGGCTTTTATCCAATAGATCAAAAGAAAAGTGAAAAGTAGCTGTTTATTTTGTTTATTTCACAGCAGCGAAACGTTGCTGAAGATAAGCAATAATATCGTTTGACTCATACATCCAACGAGTTTCGCCATTTTCTTCAATTCTCAAGCAAGGCACTTTAACGCGGCCACCACCAGTTTCAAGTTCAGCGCGAAATGCATCGTCTTTTTTAATATCTTTAAGAGGTACAGGCACGTTAAGTTGATGCATGGCTCTTCGAACTTTAATGCAAAAAGGGCAAAGATGGTGCTGGAAGAGAGCAAGTTGCTGAACGTCTGTTTGAACGCTTGCCTGTTGCTCAGGGCTGCGTTTCATTTTTGCAGGTCGTGTTGCCCAATCGCCGAGTTGAATGATACGCCCAAGGCCGGTTCTAATTGCTGTGATAACAAATGACATAAATATATTTCCAATTTTTATTAAAAAGGCGAACACTTTTTCAGTATTCGCCTTTTTTATTCAAGCTTTAATCAAAGAAGTGATTAAAGGTCTTTCAACTTCTCAAGCTGGTCTTGGTAGCCTTGAAGCTTTTTAGATGCATCTTCAATCGTGTCTTTAACACCTTGAACAACAGCTTCTGGTGCTTTCGCCATAAAGCGCTCATTTTGCATTTGCGCTTGGGCTTTTTGAAGTTCTTTTGAAATCTTCTCGATGTTTTTGTTCAAACGAGTACGTTCTTCTTCAACATCAATTAGACCAGCAAGTGGTACAAGTACCTGCAGTTCACCAACAACGTGCGTTGCAGATGGTGGAACTTCAGCGCCAGCTTCTAACCAATCCATTGACTCAAGTTGAGCAAGTGGTGTGATAAGCGTTTTAGCCGTTGCAGCAAGGTCACGATCTTCAGCAGTACCATTGCTCAAAAGAAGAGGGATCTTCTTCGACATTGGAATGCTCATTTCCCCACGGATTGCACGAATACCAGTGATAACTTCTTGCGTCCAGTTAATAGCCGCAGCGCTCTTCGCATCTTTAAGTTCTTCATTTGCATGTGGGTATGCAGCATGAATTAGCTTTTCAGAAGCGTCGATGCTTAGAGGTGCTTTCAACGTATCCCAAATACTTGTTGTGATGTAAGGCATAATTGGGTGAAGTAGACGTACAAGTTGCTCAAGTACATACACAGCAGTGTGCTGAGTCTTCACTTTCTGAGCTTGCATTGCAGCGATAGTCTCTTCTGTATCACCTTCTTTAGGCTTGGCGTAAAGTGTGATTTTCGCCAGCTCAAGATACCAATCGCAGAATTCGTTCCAAGCAAACTGGTACAGTGTTTGTGCAAGAAGATCGAAGCGGTAAGTGCTAAGTGCAGTGTGTGCTTTTTCGATTGTTTCTTGAAGTTGGTTCAGAATCCAACGATCTGCAAGATTTGTATTATCTTTCAGTGCATTGACGTGATCTGCATCAAATGGCTTCTCAAGGTTGTCAACACTTGTCATGTGAACAAAGCGAGTTGCGTTCCAAAGTTTGTTGCAGAAGTTTCTGTAGCCTTCGATACGGTTAAGATCGAAACGAATATCACGGCCTTGGCTTGCAAGTGCGCAGAATGTAAAGCGAAGTGCATCAGTACCATAAGCATTGATGCCTTCTGGGAATTCTTTGCGCGTTGCCTTTTCAATGGCCTTCGCCATTTTAGGGTTCATGAGATTCGCTGTACGCTTGGCCACAAGCTCTTCAAGACCAATACCATCGATAAGGTCGATTGGATCAAGAACGTTACCTTTCGACTTCGACATTTTCTGACCTTCGCTATCACGAATCAGACCATGCATATAAATTGTGTGGAAAGGAATCTGCTTTCTAAACTTCATTGTCATCATGATCATACGGGCAACCCAGAAGAAGATGATATCGAAGCCAGTTACAAGCACAGAGCTTGGGTGGAATTTTTGTAGATCGTCAGTCTCTTCTGGCCAGCCCAGTGTAGAGAATGTCCAAAGAGCAGAGGAGAACCATGTATCAAGTACGTCTTCTTCTTGACGAAGTGCTAGGTCATCAGCAAGTTTGTAGTGTGCACGAACTTCAGCTTCATCCTTACCAACGTAAGCATTACCTTGATCATCGTACCAAGCTGGGATTCTATGACCCCACCACAGTTGACGAGAGATACACCAGTCTTGAATGTTACGCATCCAAGAGAAGTATGTGTTTTCCCAGTTTTGTGGCACAAATTTGATGTCGCCATCTTCAACAGCTTTGATTGCAGGCTCTGCAAGAACGTCAGCACGAACGAACCATTGGTTTGTCAGCATCGGCTCGATTGCAACACCAGTTCTTTCGCCGCGAGGTGTTTTAAGACCATGTGGTTCAACTTTATCAAGAAGACCTAGAGATTCCATTTCAGCAACAACAGCTTCACGAGCAACATAACGATCCATGCCTTGGAACTTAGCAGGCGCGTTTGTGTTGATTGTTGCATCAAGGTTCATGATCTCTATTTGTGGTAGGTCATGACGTTGACCAACTTCATAGTCATTAAAGTCATGAGCAGGTGTGATCTTCACGCAACCAGTACCGAATGCAGGATCAACATAGTCATCAGCAATAATAGGAATTTCACGATCACACATTGGCAATTGAACCATTGTGCCGATCATGTCTTTGTAGCGCTCATCTTCTGGGTGAACAGCGATTGCAGCATCACCAAAAATTGTTTCAGGACGAGTTGTTGCTACTGTTAAATGAGTTGGTTGACCAGCTTTTGGTGCAGATACTGGGTATTTGAAGTGCCATAGAGAGCCTTGCTCTTCATGGTTGATAACTTCAAGATCAGATACTGATGTATTCAGTTTTGGATCCCAGTTAACAAGACGCTTGCCACGGTAGATTAAGTCTTCACGATACAGTTGAATGAAAACTTCTTGTACAGCGTTGCTGAGACCTTCGTCCATTGTAAAACGCTCTTTACTCCAATCTAGGGAAGCGCCAAGACGTCGCATTTGCTTTGTGATTGTACCGCCAGATTCGCCTTTCCAGTCCCAAACGCGCTTCATAAATTCTTCACGACCAAGCTCTTCACGGCTTGTGCCTTGCGCTTCAAGCTGACGCTCAACAACGATTTGCGTTGCAATACCTGCGTGGTCAGTACCTGGCATCCAAAGCGTACGCTTGCCATCCATACGTTGGAAGCGGATCAGGATATCCATGATTGCGTTTTGGAAGGCATGACCCATGTGCAGGCTGCCCGTGACGTTTGGCGGTGGAAGCATGATGCTGAAGTGCTCTTGGCCTTTATCTTCAGCAGGTGCGAAATCACCGTTTGCTTCCCATGCTTCATAAATACTTTTTTCAATAGATTGAGGATCGTATGTTTTTTCCATGGTTTTGCGTCTTCTCTTAGTAATGGGCATTAGTCATTCATGAATCAGCCTTAATGGTGCGGACACGCATTCGCACTGAAATCAGTTTGAGGGGCATTATATCTCATTTATGGGGTAAACAGAAACAGCTCATCAGCCAAAAGTATGCGCTATGTCACAGATAATCAGGCGCAAAGTCCTTAGGATTCGTTTTTAAAGACAACTAGGCACGGATACTAGAAGTATTGCCGAGGACCAAAGAATAAAAAACGAGAGAAGACAGCCCTATGACTGATATACGTATTAACCGAGATTTGGTGAACAATGATTTAGTGCAACCTTTAGAGTCCCTCGTGGCTTTTGCCCGTTTCTTTGAATGGTCTAAGCCATTACAAGTGTTAATGATGCAGGAGCTTATTCGGCTACAAACGAGACTGGTGATTGAAAGAGGACATGAAGAGGCAGGACTTTATGGTCGAATTAAGCAAATGATTGAACAGCTTGATAAAGATTCACTCTATGCATGGCCAATTTTAATCAAACGCATAGAATATCTCTTAGCGTATGTGAAGAAAATGCTGGGCCATAACAAAGCGCAAATGCAGCAAGGGACTTTGTTTGTCTATGATATTTTGCATTATTGCTGTAGCTTGCAAGCCTCAAAGTTATCCCAACTTACGCAAGCACTTTACCAGCCCCAAAAAGAACCAATAGCAATAGAAGCACTCATAAAGCTTGCTTGGTCATTTCAATCGCCTGATTTTCAAATTATTCCCAATTTTATTAAAAATGGTTTTTTTCTTGAGCCAGGATTGCTCCATGGGCAATGTGAAGTGCTCTTAAAGTCAGTTGATTTATCTGATGTTGGTCGTCTTTCTTTCCCAGCTCTGCCGTATAAATCAGATCAAGCGTTGTTAATGCAACTGAGTTTTTATTTATATGCAGTCTTGAAAATACCGCTTTTGGTCATAAAACAAAATGAGCGCTATGACATTTTGTACCTTAAAACTGCTCAAAAACAACCTAATACCGTTGAAAGCTTTATAGGCCGTTATCTTTTAAGAGCCAATCAGCAGCATGAAATACAGAATATTGCAGCGCTACCAACGTTTTTCGTTGACAATGCAATAAATGATACACAACTAGAAAGGTTACCAGACAGGCTGTGCAATCGAAGCTTAGAAGAAGTATGCCCAATCTTTTATATTCAAGCAGCAGAAGATTTAAATAAAATTTCTATGCAAAAGCCTTTTGAATTAGTGATTACTCGAAGCACTATGTCAGAGGAACAACTTCAATCGATTTTAAATAATGTTTTATTAAGCGCATGTCGAGTTTATTTACCTGCAAGACTTTTAGAAAAAGCAAAAAAGAATAGAGGTGGTTTTCATGAAAGGCTCGGGTTTTACTCTGAAGATTCATACGATTTAAATCGCTTTAAAATGTACCAAGAGCAGGGTGTTCAGCATATAACACTAGGCCAGAATTGGTTTAAGGGCTTAGAAGAAGGCTCCTTAAAAGCCGCTAACTGTATCTCATGTTTAAGGGCACTGTCTCAATTTGAAATAAGTTTTACTTTTTTAAATATTGAATCTTTTTCTACTTTAAGTCGACTGCAGCAGTTTAACTTTGAATATCTTGCTTTGTCAGCAGGACTCCATGAGGAAATTTATGCAGCAGAAGAGTTGTAATTCATGCCTCTAAAGGCCTATAAAGGAGCGTCCAAGCATCAAGAGTAGTGCTTGGGTGAACCTTTTCTATAGCATTTGCTGCAGTTGTTAAGGTGGCACCTGTGGTGAGTACGTCATCAATTAATGCAATGTGTGCATGGTCTGGTAAATCAATATCAGTATTGACTGCAAATGTATCTCGTATATTTTCAAGTCGATCTTGCTTTGAAAGCCCTGCCTGGGTTTTTGGAGTGCCATGTCTTTTAAGTAATGGTAAAAGCGGGATGTTTAAAAAAGAACTTAACCATTGGCCAATAAGACGTGTTTGTGAAAAGCCGCGCTCATAAAGCCGTTGTTGATGTGCAGGAATAATCACAAGAAAGTCTGGCCTTGGCTTGTGCAGCGTTTGCAGCATAATGTGTTGGACTAGGCTTGCAGTCAGTATTTTTCCAAAAAGGATATGTCTTCGATATTTAAAGGCCTGCAACAGAGCGCTGTGGGTGTTATTCAATGGGTTTATATCATATAGACCACCATGAATAATGGACTGCAGCTGTGGCAAAGCTGGTAGTGTTGCTTCTTTTTTTTCATAGATTAAAGCCTTGCAATAGAAACAAAGCCGGTTTGGAGCAAGGCATTCAAGAGCATTGAAGTAGGGGAGGTTTATGATTTGCGTGACAGGGTATCGCAACAAACAAAGGCTACATTGTTTCATAGTGTTTATACTGCTGTAAAGCATCATAAAAAGAAGTACGGAAGCTGAATTAATGATTTTGCCTTTATTAGCTTTTTAAAACTGTGATGTAGTTCACAGTTCTATGTTCAATTTCACAATTCGGCGATTTTGTTAAATATAAGGAACAATTTTTATAATTAATAAGCAGCTGAATATTAAGCTAAAATTGATTGATGTTAAAATGACTTACTATTTGATGCAAAAATATCATTATTTTGTTCTAACCTTTAATTAGAGCCCTCTTATGCCGTGGTTTAATTATGACAAACTGGCCTTTTAGGCATATTAGTCATTTTAAATAAAGCGGGTTAAAGGGATGAATGTTATCAGTTGGGAAAGATGTCGATGCTGAATACAAGGCCAAATTTTAAGGCATTTGTGAACTACGAATTATTAGTAGTAAGCAAAGATCAATCCTTTTGTGATCGAGTGGATGCCTTATCCAGTCAAAGTTTTTCAAGTCATTTGCGTTATTTTGCTGATTTACCCAGTGAAGATCAGCTTAATGAAAATATGTTTTATGTACTCGTAATGGATGTGAAAGAACGTCCTGAACGTACATTACATTGGCTTTCAAAAGTCCGTCAGCAGGGCATCGACATGCCAGTTATCGCTATGAATAACTGGAAAGTAAAAGATCAAAGCCATTACGATATTCGACGTGTCTATGATGTGATGTCTTGGCGTTCGATTGATTTAATGCAGACCAGCTCAGAGAAGTGGACGCATAGCCTTTCTTTACTGCTGATGGAATATAACGTCATTGATACAGCACTGCCACTGCAGGCAGGGCAAAGTGAGTACTTGCTTGCGTTTAATGCTATTGAAGAAGTGATTGTCAAACTTGATGAGAATCTTTGTATTGAATATGCCAATGCTGCAGCAGAGCAAATGCTAGGTGTTAAATCAAATGATTTAAAAGGGATTCCATTTCTTAAAAAATATGCTTTCTTTGAAAGTGAAAGCAAAACATCAATTAATGCATTGCTCGAAAGAACTTTAAATTCAAAATCAACCTTTAAGCGCGATGGGCCATTATTGCTGCTTGGTAATAATGAACAAATAACGTATGTTGGTATTGCTTGTGCCCCTATCGTTGTTAATGAAACAGAGCATGCTGGTTATTTTTTAATTCTGCGTGATTTAACCGAGCATCAATCTTTATCTTCAAAGCTTCATTATCACTACAGTCATGATCAGCTCTCTGGTTTGTTGAGTCGTATGGAGTTTGAGGCTCGATTACAGCAAGCGATTATCAGCGCAAACGACATGACCACTGATAAACCAAAAGAGCATGTTTTAATTTATCTTGATGTGGATCAGTTTAGAATTATCAATGACACTTGTGGCCATGCTGTTGGTGATGAATTAATTCGTCAATTCTCAGTTGAGTTAAGCTCAATCGTTCGTCAGAGAGATACCCTTGCTCGTGTGGGAGGAGATGAGTTTGCCATTATCCTATGGAATTGTCCTGAAGAAAAGGGCATTGAAATTGCAAACCATATACGGAGCCATATTGAAGCCTTCCGGTTTGTATGGATTGATAAGGTTCATCAAATTACCGTAAGTATTGGATTAACGCCGGTCAAACAAGGCATGCTGAGCTCATGGGCTGAAGCATTACGACTTGTTGATAGTGCCTGTAATGCGGCAAAAGAGCTTGGCCGTAACCGTGTTGAAATTACTAATCCAGACGACAAGCGAATGCAAGATCGTTATGGTGAAATGGAGTGGGTGCATCGTTTAGTTGCTGCTGTCGAAGGGGAAGGTTTACTTCTGTTTTGCCAAGCTATTCATCCTTTGGGTCAAGACAGATGTGAAGAAGAAAACTCGCACTTTGAAGTGTTGGTGCGCTATCAAGATGCTGACGGAAAAATGGTACCGCCAGGCGTGTTTTTACCTCCAGCAGAGCGATATAACCTCATTGGTATGTTAGACCGATGGGTTGTTAGATCAACCTTAAAGTGGATTGCCAGTGTTCAAGATTCTAAGAAAATTGATATTTGTTCAATTAATTTATCTGGTGCATCTATGTGTGATCATAAGATGCCTGAATACATTAAAGACACCTTTGAAGAAACAGGGGTTGACCCGAACTGTGTATGCTTTGAGATCACTGAAACAGTTGCAGTGACCAACATTGCTTTTGCCACAGACTTTATTCGTGAGCTGAAAGCCATTGGCTGTAAGTTTGCTCTGGATGACTTTGGCGTAGGTATGTCGTCTTTCGCCTATCTCAAGCATATGGATGTTGATTTCGTCAAAATTGATGGATCGTTCGTGAAGAACATCGCCAGTGATGCCATTGATAAAGAGATGGTGCGATCAATTAATGATATAGGTCATATCTTGGGTAAGAAAACAGTTGCTGAGTACTGTGAAGATCAGACGTCGTTTGATATTCTTGAAAACTTAGGTGTGGATTATGTGCAGGGGTATTTTATTGGGAAGCCACAGCCGATCGACTGCATTTTGAATACTGCCACTATTAACCCACCTCTTAGAGACTAGGTGGGTTATCGTTCAAGCGAAGAAAATTAAGCGTTATCTTCGTTTGTCTTCTCAAGGTTTTCCTTGATTTCTGCCATGCGTTCTTCCATTTGGCTCATAGAGTGAGACATCATTTGGTTGAACATCATTTCTTCGATATCTGTCGTTGTTGGTTCTGGTTTGTAAACCGCAGATGCCGCTTGTGCCATAAATGGTTGATCTAAGTACATTTGAGTGTCTCCGATAAAAATAGTTGGGTAGTTGAATTCTTATTATTTTTATATTTCAAATACTTCTGAGTCCCATTATACCGAAGTTGTGGGGAATAGCCGTTTCTTCCTGCAATGAAACGTATCTCTTGTGTAACTTAAATGAGTTTTTGGCAAGACCCACCTCATAAGTCTATAAGGTGAGTTTTGGTTTGGTAGAGCTCTATTCTAAATCAGTGGCTTATTGAAATAAAGATAAATGTTGAGTTTATTGCAACGACTCTGATGCGGCCTTGCGTAACCACTCAGCTTTACGCTCAATCGCCTGGCGCTGGTCGCCACTGACAGATTTCTTCATGGTTTGCACTTGTTTCTCTGCTTTCAAGATATAGACAGTGGAGAGGTTATGACGTGCTTCGAGGAACTGTGGGTTCAATTCGATAGCATATAACAGCTCATCTTCGGCTTCATCTAAACGACCTTGGCGCAGAAGTGTGTTACCAAGGCGGAAGTAGGAGAACTCATCGCGGTTCATAGTTTTAATAATTTCACGGTAGCCTTGCTCAGCTTCAACCCAGTTCTTATTGGTATAAGCCTGGTTAGCGTTTTCGATCAGCACCAGCATATCTGGCTTTACAGCCTTTTCATTGAGCTGTGTCTGCTCTAATGAGGCGCAACCTGTAAGCGATAGTGCTACTAAACTGCAAACAAAAAATAGTGATGTCTTTTTCATGATGGATTCTCGCATTAAGGCTCAAAAGGTCATGGAAGCTGGATGAGATCGTTTACTCGAAAGCCATGCTGCTCATGACTGGGGACTTCTAAAAAGTGTTTCGCTTTTAAGCATAGACTAAAACGCCAAGGCTTTAGGTTTGGCACAATTTTAAGAATGCGGCCGTCATTATCGAGGTAAATGATGTCAATTGGGTACTTCATAAACCAAGTGTGCAGTGAGTTTGCATTGCGAAACAGCAAGCCTTCTTGTGGGTTTAGCTTTAGTGCGATTAAACCGCAGAGTCTTTCTTTAAAGTTGGCTGCTTCTCGTATTTTTATTGTTGTTGTCGATGGTGTAGGTGTTGTCATGGGGTTAGCCTAAAAGTTGTTGTAGTAATATGCTTGGGTCTGTCATGAGTAGATCAATAAAATGCCCTTCAAGAATATTGCTTAAATAGAGTTTAATAATAATTAAGAAACCAAGAATGATAAATGTAGTTGGAAATATAAACATCACCAATGGGCCAAGCAGTTTGACAGGAGCTTCTAAACCAAGCTTTTCTGCAAGGGCAAAGCGCTCGAAACGACGTTGATCTGCTTGGGCTCGTAGGATTTTACCAATAGGCGAGCCAGTTTTTTCAGCTTGGAGAATACTGGTCACAAAATCATTAATAGCCGTGAGCTTAATACGCTCACGTAACGTATTGAGTGCATGAGACTTTTGTTTGCCAGCTTTAATGTCACGCAAAACACGGCCAAACTCATCTTTTAATGGTGTTGGGGGCGATTTTTCGATAGCCATTGCCAGTGCACCAACAAAGTTAGAGCCAGACTCCATTGCCAAGGTTAAGATATCCAAATAGGTTGGTAGTTGGCGTAGAATGGATTTTTCACGTTTTTTAATACGTTGATTTAACCATGATGTTGGCATATTGCAACCAAGTAAAAATAAAACAATGACCAGTGCTGTAGAGCCTGTTTCAAGTAGATTACAAACACCATAAGCAAATAAGCCCATTGTGATGCCTGCTGCAAAATGAGAAAAGAAATACTGTTCAGCTGTTAAAATATAATCAGCTCCACCTTGGCATAAACGTTGGTGCAGTTTTTTTCGGAATTCAATTTTTAAATAACGGCTAAAGAAGAAATCCATTAAACGTGTAATAGGCCAGATTACTGCAAAGCCTTTTGGTAATTGATCTTGATATCGACGATCATCCTCTGGTACAGAAGAGCAGAGTTGAATTGCATGCTGTGAAATCACATAAAAAGCAATCGCAAAGCAGGCAATGCTAAACCAAAGCGCAATATCTGTTGAGTAAGCAAGTGTATTCATTTTCAAACCTCTACTTGTACGACAACTCTATACGTCGATGGTGACAATCTTCCGAATCATCGCCAGCCCCATTAATTCAAGAACAATAACGATAAACAAAGTGATATAGCCAAATAACGAATGCAATAAAAACGACATAGCTTCTGGCTCAATTTTCGAAAGCACAACCGCAATACCTAAAGGCAATAAACCAACCACAATGCCTTGTAATTTACCTTGCGAAGTTAACGACTTAATCTTTTTTTCAATCATAATTTTTTGACGCAAACTTTCTGCAAGCCTTTCAAAACTTTCTGCAAGGTTGCCGCCAGTGTCTTGTGCAATACGTGCAGTGGTCACAGCAAGAGATAGATTTTCTGATTTCATACGAGTTTCAAGGTTTTGCAAGGCTTGTTCGAGCGTATTGCCAACTCGGTATTCTCGCACTAATAAACCAAATTCCTGGCTCACAGGGCCTCGGCTGTTTTCATGAATCATGGCCATGGCATTAATTAAAGAAGAACCTGAGCGCAGGGCACCTGCAATTTGCATTAAAGCATCAGGCAGCTGCTCATCAAAAATAATAAAACGGCGACGTTGAGCAAAGCTAATCCAGATTTTTGGACAATAGACACAAGCTGGCAGAATCACTAAAGCTAAAAATACAGAGTCAGTAATCAAATAACAGAGCAGAGGGCCAAGAAAACAGCCAACCACGTGTAGCCAGTAGAGTTTTGTTGGGCTCCAAAACAAAAACATATTGGTAAAATCATGGGCCCATTGTTGTTTGACTTGTTCTGATTTTTCCTGCCAGCGTTGGCTGAGTGTTTGAATTACAAAAAAGAGTAGAACACTAATTCCAATAAAGCAGATAACTGCAGCAATGATTAACCCGTTCATGCGCCAGCTCCAAGATAATTTTGCGTGTAAATATCTGTATTTTGTGGCTTACCAAACTCAGCTAGTGTCTCGTAAAAACTTGGAATAAAGCCAGTTGGCATAAACTTGCCTTCAATTTTACCTTGAGCATTAATGCCTTTACGCTTGTAGACAAATATATCCTGCAACTGAATTACGCCAGCTTCAATACCAACCACTTCAGAAACATGTGTAATTTTACGAGAACCACAAGGAAAGCGTGTTTGCTGCACAATAATATGCACTGCGGAACACATCTGCTCACGAATTGCTTGCACTGGAATATCCATGCCGGCCATCATCACCATCACTTCTAAACGAGAAAGAGCATCACGAGGAGTATTGGCATGCAGCGTGGTTAGAGAACCATCATGGCCAGTGTTCATGGCCTGCAACATATCCAAAGCTTCAGCACCACGACACTCACCAACCACGATACGGTTTGGGCGCATACGCAAAGCATTTTTAACCAAGTCACGAATATGAATAGCACCAGTGCCTTCAGTATTAGCTGGTTTAGATTCTAGTGAGACTAAATCTGGCTGGTTTAATTTTAGTTCCGCCGCATCTTCAATGGTAATAACTCGTTCATGCATTGGAATTAAGTTGGAAAGCACATTTAATAGGGTTGTTTTACCTGTACCAGTACCACCAGATACAAGAATATTTTTACCTTCTGAAACCGCTACTTTAAAAAACTCAGCCATGGCTTGGTCCATTGAGCCAAAGTCAATTAAATCATCAATTTCTAGACGCTTTGCTGGAAATTTACGAATAGTAATACATGGGCCTTTAATGGCTAGCGGTGGAATAATTGCATTCACACGAGAGCCATCTGGTAAGCGAGCATCCACCATTGGGCTTGAATGATCGATACGACGTCCTAAAGGTGTGATAATGCGATCAATGACAGCTAAGACTGCATTGTCATCAGTAAAAGTGAGCGGGCTTTTTTGAATAGTACCGTTTTGTTCCACGAATATTTCAGTGGCACAGTTCACCATGATTTCGCTGACGCTTGGGTCTTGCAGTAGTAATTCCAAAGGGCCAAAGCCTGCAATATCATGAAATACAGCATCAATAAGTGCATCGACATCATCAGTTGGTTCATGCCAATTTTTTAACAGCTCTAATGCTGTTTCGCGAGTTAAGGCTTTTATATCTTGCTGACCAAGGCTGCTAATATCTTGGCGACGTAAATCTAATGTTTGAATTACTTCTGCATGTAAGCGTTGACGATGTTCATTTTTAACATGCATAGGTGTTTGCGTTACTGTTTGTGTAGCTGTTTGTATTTCTGTCGCTACTTGATGTGCCGCAAAGTTTGGCTGAGTTTCTTCAGCGGCCCATTGTATATTCTTATTCGCCATAGGGAGTGGCTTAATGGCTTGCTGCTTCATAGTTGTTGGTTGAGCAGGGCGGCAATGCAATTCATAATCTTGAATTTTAATGGTGTCTGCTTCTGTTAATTGCACATATTCAATAATGCGCTCACGGTTGACATAAGTACCAGCCATGCTAGACATGTCTTGCACTGACCAATAGTGTCCGTTAAAAACCAGCTTGGCATGAATTTTTGATAAGCTAAAGCCACTAAGTTTTACATCGGCATTTTTATCTTTACCTATTATTAATTCAGCTTTATTTAAAGTGATGGACTCTATGAGCTTGGCTTTTTTATAAAGAGTAATAATGATTTCTTGTGACTGAATAAGTGTTGATTCTTGTTGTGCGTAATTCATCTCTTATCCTCGTGTATTAATACTGATTTCAGCCATGCCTGAATCAAGCATTGAGTGCCACTTTTGGAGTTCTTCTTGTGTTTGGGTTTCTTCTCGTTGTTGATACTGGTCGAGACTTTCTGGCGTCATAATGGTTGGTGTCACAAAAATAACCAGCTGTGTTTTTTCTTCACTGAAGTTTTTATGTTTAAACATTTCACCAATAATCGGCAGATTAGCAAGGCCAGGAATATAGTCGATATCTTCGCGAGTGTTATTTTGCATCAGCCCCGAAATCACGATGGTTTGACCATCCAGCACATTCATGTGGGTATTTGTGCTGCGAGTAATAAAGCCTGGTACACCATTGACCGAAACAGACCCATCAATCTGGCTGACTTCCGTACTAATGCGGGTAGAAATACGCTTATGGCGATCTGCAACTGGCTGAATGTTTAATTTAATGCCGTAATCTTTAAAGTTAATAAAGGCTTGGCCATTGGTATCGACACTTGAGAATGGCACCTGACCCCCAGCAAGGAAGCTTGCATCTTGACCACTGAGGCAGCTCAGCATCGGCTCAGCAAGAGTTGTGGCATGGCCAATGGTTTGCATAAAGCTAATAGTGGATGATAAAGCAATGGTTGAGCCTAAAAATAATGGCGTCTGGCTCGAGCCAACCATATTTAAAGAATCGCCCGCAATATTTTGAACCACGCTTGATGATGGTGTAGAAATAAAATCTTTCGCCACAAAAAAGCTTGGGCCTGCTGTGTTCTTATCCCAATTAATACCGATTTGTTTTAGGGATGATTCACGGAACTCAATAATACGAACTTTCATATTAATGGTAGGGCGCATTTGAATATCTTCATGAATACTTTTGCTTTTCACAATAATGCGATAGCTCTGCTCAGTACCATTTTTCTTCCAAGTGCGAAGGCTTGTTGAACCAGCTGCTTGGCCAATTAATAAAATATGGCCGTTATCTAATAGTTGCACTTGAACGAGCTTGCCATCGCCAACAGCAAGGCGCTCAATATTGTTAGCTTCAATTGTTTTAACTTCGCCTTCAAGAATTTCAAAATCGATAGCACCAAAATCTGCAGCAAGGAGTGTGTTACACCAAGTGAGTAGAGCGAGTATTAAGATTGATATTGTTTTTATTGTCTTGTTCATGATTGGCCACCAATAATGATTTGAACTTTTTTAGGCACTGCTGGTTTAAAGGCTTTGGCAGTCACTGGTGCTTTTGGCACAGCTAATTCATCTTTTGAGTTACGCAGAAGCACAACAAGCTCACCTTGGGTTAATGCCAGTGCTAATGTTTGTGCTTGTTTATGAGACACTTTTAACGTAAGTGTGCTAATGCCCATTGTGTTTGGAATATCCAGCTGCTCATAATTCGGTGAGAGGTGAATATCTGTTGCTAAGACTTGGATTTTATTCAGCAGAGGCAGCGCACTTTTGGCTGTGCCTTCAAGCAAAAGTAAATCGATATAATCCATTGGCTGCAGGTAGCCATAAATACTGTTCATTGGATTAATAGGAATTGTCATGGCGCGCTCGCCTGGTTCTAGTAAATCTGCAAAGACTTTAAAGGCACCATCGACTACATCTGAATAGCGAATAGCAGCGCTTGGTGGTAAATCTAATGAGAGTTTTTTGCCAATCACCTGATCTCGATTATCCCAAGCCACATAGTCTGCAGTGAAGGCTACTTCTTCAGGCACGGTAATAGGCGCAATGACTGTGTCGTCAATAATTGTGCCAAGCGTTAAACCTTGTGGAATACCCACTAATTTTATAAGGGCAACAGGGCCTGTTGGTGCATTGGCTTGTACTTGTGCTGTTTGGGCTTTCACTTGATTGTTGATATAGTGGTACGCAAAGAGCACACCAAATGCTGAGAAGCACAGTGCAACAATCATGATCAGAATATTTTTTTTACGGCTCATGGTTCACTCTTTTAATAAATATCTTGTTGTTCTTTGAATGCTTGGCAGCGTACCAACGGCAGGGATTTTATAGAAGTATGAATCTTTTAAACTGTGACGAAGGTCTCATAAAAGAATCATAAAAAGACATTTATTAAAAAAAAGAGAAACTTTAAAGAAAAAATTCAGACAGATATCATTATAAGTATGCTATACATCATGCAAGTGCATATAACTGAATAGGTGGGCTTAAGCAAAAAGCAGGGGGTAGGACATGGCAAGACTCTTAATTATGGATTCCGGTGTTGGCGGTTTGAGTATCGCGCAGGACATTGTGAGCACTATGTCTTGTACATCAATAGATTATGTCTCCGATGCAGCTTATTTTCCCTATGGCGGTCGCACTCCTGATAGCCTTGTGAGTATTGTTGATACCCTTGCTACAACAGCGCTCGAACACATTCAGCCAGATGTGATTGTCTTAGCCTGTAATACTGCCTCAACCTTAGCGCTGAAACATCTTCGCACGAAAACTGATATCCCTATTGTTGGCGTTGTACCTGCGGTTAAACCAGCAGGGCTGTTAACTCAAACAGGCGTCTTTGGTGTGCTTGCTACTCCTGCAACAATTAAAAGCCCTTACCTTGAAAACCTTATGCTCAGCCATTGTCCTAATCGAACGATGATTGGCCATGGTTCTGCTGATTTGGTTGTGCTTGCAGAAGCCTTTCTCCAAGGCAAGATAACAGCAGACGAATTAACACCACGTTTAAAGCAAGCCATCGCACCCTTATTTGAAAAGCCAGAATCAAAATACATGGATGTGCTCGTGCTTGCCTGCACACATTTCCCAATTCTTAAACAGCAAATTCAGCAACTCATTCCAGAGCTAACAACCAGAGCAGTGCAGGTGATTGACTCTGGTGAAGCAGTTGCCAAACAAGTTATGCGTGTTTCAAAAGATCACTTGCAGCCAGAGCATGATGCTGTACCGAGCATTCACATCTGGCAGCGTAGTGCTGAGATGAAACTGGTGCAAGATGAGTATTCTGATGTGTATAGTGAGTTTTTGGTTGGGGTTAAAGAGGTATTGGTTTAACGGCTCTCCGCTAAAACCAGCTATTATTCAATATATCAAGTCTTCTTTTATGCAAGGCTAAAGGCGTAATATCCTTTAGCCTTTTTTCGTTCAGATGACCCGTCCTGAAATAAGTTGACACCTATGGAGACTTATTTATGGAAACCTCTACAAAAAACCTTCGAAAGCGTACTCAGCGTGATTACA